>PVBE011948649.1_pt1 | contig 36263 bp, 47 predicted proteins | sample 1631181 | NCBI WGS metagenome assembly PVBE01 (sample SAMN08397723, study PRJNA350692) | Marine metagenome, whole genome shotgun sequencing project. | isolation source: water | place: Pacific Ocean | collected 2012-04
AAGACTTGAAAACAACCCAAATTTATACTCATGTAGCTAATAAAGATATAAAAAATTTAGCAGAATTGTTATAAATCTTAAACCTTAATCCAGGAACTTACTCGTTCCTAAAATCAAAACTCCCGTTAACTTAACAATGCAAGTTTGAGTTATGCGTTATAAAGGATACACGACAGTGTTCTAATTTTTACCACACATGTGTTTTTTGTGGCACAAAGATTGGATGTAGGTATTTAGATTGATATGTCAAAAGTATTATAAATTGATTAAATGATCTTATCAAATGCCTAAGTGTTATATATGTAAAAATAATGTTGAAGAAACATTCCTTAACAAGCTGATTGGGACTTATTTAAATAAAAAAGCTATTTGTTCGGCTTGCCAGAAGCAATATAATAAGGATGAACTTTTAGAAAAGACTAAATGATTTTTATATTCAATAATTATTAGGGGTTCACTGTGGCATCTCCAATTTCCTAAATGCTTCTGCATACTTCATTCCTTTTTCCTTTCCAATTTCAGCATATCTTGCTTTTAAGAACTCTTCAAAATTTTTTCTATGACTAACTTGAGATTTATGGCAAGACAATGCTTTTATTTTTTTATCTATTACTGAACTAATATCAATCCATACATTCGAATTTTCCCCTCCATAAAAATAAATCTCTTTAACTTCATGTGGTTTTAATCCTTCATCAATCAAATGTGGAAAAAAATGAGCATTTCCTATAGCAGGGTATAGTGCATCATACACCCCTAATGAAACTGCTCTATGATCTGGATGATATCTAAAAATAGAATCAAATTTATTATTGGCTGGATCAAATGTAAAGATTATATTAGGTTTTTTCTTTCTTATGATTCTAACAAATTTTTCTCTTAATTCTTTTGTGTTTTCTACTTCTCCATCTTTCTCTCCAAGGAAAATAACATCTTTTACACCTATAGTTTTAGCTGCATTTTTTTGTTCTTCTTCTCTTATTTTTATTATCTCTTCTTTTGTTTTTCCAAGATGGTTGCCTTTTTCACCATTTGTAGTTATAACATAAGAAATATCTTTATCTTTGCTCCATAGAGCCATTGTCCCACTACATGCAAAATCTACATCATCTGGATGAGGAACTATGACTAATACTTTTTCTTTTGCCATCCTTTTATCCTATAGGTTAATTTTAAAAAGCTTTTTAATTAGGAAATATTTTTAAAACTATCCAGAGTACTTTAAAGCATGCGGGGGTAGCAAAGCCTGGTCAAATGCGCAGGACTTAAGAGTGACAAGTAAATGAGAATTTACTATTATCCTAGATTAGGACATCCTGTCTCTTAGTGAGTTCGAGGGTTCAAATCCCTTCCCCCGCAGATTCTTATGCCCCAGTGGCTCAGTCCGGTAGAGCATCACCTTGGTACATTAATAAATCTAAAGAGGTGGAGGTCGAGGGTTCAAATCCCTCTTGGGGCTGGTTTAATTATAGATAAAAATATAAATCTCTTAAAGAAGATAATATCTTATGAGAATAGTAATAATTGGTCCTCCAGGTTCTGGAAAAGGTGCACAATCTGAATTATTACAATCTAAATTAAAATTAAAACATATTTCTTCAGGAGAACTTCTAAGAAATGAGATAAGAAAGAAAACTATTATTGGTAAAAAAATTAATTCTTTATTAAAAAAAGGAGATTTAGCTCCAGATAAAATAATTGATAAAATTATTACTAAAACAATAAGAAGAAAAAATAATTTTGTATTAGATGGTTATCCAAGAGATTTAAAACAAACTAAGTATTTAGATAAAATAACTAAAATTGATAAAGTTTTATTATTAAAAATTCCAAGTTCTTTAATCATAAAAAGATTAAGTAGTAGAAGAATATGTAAATGTGGAGAAACATTTAATCTATTAACAAAAAAACCAAAGAAAAAAGGAATATGTGATAAAGATGGTAAAAAATTGTATCATAGAGATGATGATAAGAAAGAAATCATTAAAAGAAGATTAAAAATTTACAAAAATAAAACGAAACCAATGATCAATTATTACAAAAATAATAATAAACTAATAATCATAGACTCATCTAAACCATTAAAAAAAGTTTTTAATGAAATAAAAAATAAACTATATAAACATTAGATTTTTAATTAAATAATGAATAAAAAGGGGCAAATCTATATATTAGCAGCTTTAATTCTTTCAATTGTAGTGTTTAGTTTATCACAAACTATCAATAAATTTCAACAAGAGGAATTAGAAGAAGATTTTGAAAAATTATCTGATAACTATGAGTTAGAATCCTCTAAATTAATAAATTCATTAATTAATACAGAAGGAAATATTTTAGATCCATTTTCTAAATTTACTTTATTATTCACTTCATATTCAAAAGCACAAAATCCAGATTTTGGTTTGATATATTCATTAGATTATGCTGGAGAAGTGCAAATTGGTAATTTTTTAAATCAACTAATAATAGTTGATAATGGTACAACTTCTAAACAAGATTTAAACACATTAAATGGTTGTTATGATAAGATCTCAGCTGTAATAACATTTCAAGGATTATCTTTTGATGCAGGTATTGACTTAAAAGATATTGAAGATTGTACTTTAACTATCCCAAGTACAAATAATATATGGTTACAGATAGGAGAATTTTGGTATCCATTTGAGATTGAAAGTGGCAAACCACAAATAATGATTGTTTCTAGGTTAGAAGCACAAGAACAAAGACAAGTTTTTGTAGGCGGAGAAGGTTTTGTAAGAAAAACTGCTAGCAGACCAATATCTGCTGAATGTATTGTGTTAACTAGAGAAACTAGTTGTGAATCTAATAAAAATTGTTGTTGGGAATCTTCTAAAAAAGGAAAACCAAGATGTAAAAGAGAAGGACAGTGTAGTGAATTTGGAGGGACAGACAATTTTAGACCACTTGTTGAAGGAGATGAGGAAGTAAAACAAATTCCTACACCTCAACCAATAGAGGAAAGAAGAACAATCTCAAATGGAGGTTTGATAGGAGATATACAAATTCCAATTAGTCTTAATGAAGGGGAGGTAGTCTCAAAAGTTCACGTGAATATATTTATTGAAGCATCAAATAGAAATCAAAGATGGACATTAGAGGGTTATGATAATGGTTGGTTTAAAATAGCTAAGAATATAAATGAACCAATTGGAAGAGGAAACGAAAGATTTATAGATTATACAATTAATAGGAAAATTAGTCAATTAAGATTATATAATGTTGGAAGAGATAACGATATTATCCTAAGACAATTAGACATAACTGTTTTGAGTAATGGTTAAGTAATATGAAATTAAAAAAGAGGATCAAAAGAAAAAATAAAAAAGGAATAGGTCCAATTATTGCTTGGATTTTACTACTAGGCTTCTCTATATCTTTAGCTGTTATGATTTTTAATTGGACTAGAACACAAACAGAAGATCTAACAGAATCTACAATAAATTATGTTGAAGGTAAATTAGAATGTCAAGAGGTCTCTATAAATGTTGTAACTAATGTAGAATGTACAGAAATAACAATAAATAATAGAGGAAAATTAAATATTGAACAATTTGCTATAAGAGTTTTTAGAGAGGATGAAAAAACATTAATATCAGAAGATTTATTAGCTCCAAAAGCTTCTACGACATTGCCCCCTATAATACAATTTAATAAATTACAAGTAATACCAATTATAGAAGTTAATGATAAATTAGTGGGTTGTATTGAAAAGAGGATCTCTCATGAGTGTTAAAAAGAAATATAGAACAATAAAAAGAAAAGATAAAAAAGCAATTTCTAGTTTTGTAGCAACAGTATTGTTAATAGCTTTTGTTGTAGCTCTAATTTTAATGGTAGTTTTATGGGGAAGAACTTACATCTTAGAAAGAGCGGAAAAAGAAGGAGCATTATCAGAAAAACAATTAGAGTGTGGTAATTTAGACATTACAATTGTAAATGCGCAACGACAAGGAAGTGAAGCATTAATAACAATCAAAAATTTAAAAGATTCTTCAATAGACAAATTTACATTTAGATTAATTGGTGCTGAAACAGATGTTAAAGAAAGTTTTGATAAATTGTTAGGATTAGAAGTAAAACAATATACTTTTAGTATAATAGAAGATGAAATTAAATATTTAGATGAAATAGATGTTATCCCTTGGTTAAAAGTAGCACGTGGTTATTTTGTGCCTTGTTCTACTAAACATATAGTTGCTAATGTAGTTTAATAACATTTAAATATGAGTTTATGATTAATAAATATATGAAAAAGGGGAGAGTTGAAAAGAAAGGAATATCTCCATTAATTGCTACAGTTCTTATTATAGGTTTTACAGTTGTATTAGCTGTATTGGTTATAAATTGGGCTTTGCCTTTTGTAAGAAATTTACAAGATACAACAGAAGAAAGTTCAAATACGCAAATACTTTGTGCTCAAGATGTTGTTTTCTCTATTAATGATGCTTGTATGTCTGGAGCTCAAGTTAAGGTTACAGTTGCAAATGATGGTGTTAAAGATATAGATAGTTTTAGGGGAAGATTCTTTGAAGCGGAAGATGTAGTCTCCCAAAAAGAAATGACCTTTTCAGTATCTGGAGGTGCTGGTTTGAAACAATTTGATATTGAATCTGATACATCAGTTGGATTGACATTAAATTCAGTAGATGTTGTAGAGTTAATTCCAGTTGTTACAATTGGAGGCAAATCAGTAACTTGTAGTACTAAGAATAGAAAGAGAGGAGAGATAGGAACAACCTTAAAGGCTTGTTAATAATCTTTTTATACTTTTATTTCTCAATTATCCTATGAAAAAAAGAGGCCAAGTTTGGATTTCTGCTGTTTTATACACAGCTTTAGGAGTAATAATAATAACAATAATATTAAGTGCTGGACTTCCATTAATCAATAAAATAAGAGATAGAAATCTAGTTACTCAAACTAAAGAATTATTGCATTCACTAGATGAAAACATTAGAGTAGTTGCTAATGAAGGTCCAGGTTCAAAGAGATTTATTTCTCCTTTAAACATTGAAGGAGGAGAATTAATAATAGATGAGTTTGATGATAGATTACATTGGAGCTTAAAAACAAATAATAAGTTAGCAGAACCAAATATTGTATTTGATGAAGGAACATTAAAATTATTTCTAAACAAAACCGTTGTTAAAGATGAATTTATAGTAAATCTAGAAGTAGGTTATGATAGTATTGTGGATCTTAAATTAAATTCAGAATTTGAAAATCCATTTTTAGGGGAATATAGCATGTCAATAGAACATGATGGAACTTATACTGATTCCAAACCTGTTATTATCATTTCTATTAGCTAACCGATAAATATTTATATCTACAAGCCTGTTTTTTTAAAAAGAGAGTGAATATAATGTTGAATATATTTAATAAAAAACCACAAATAAAACAAGAAGAAACTATATTTAAAATAACTCCTTCTCAAAAGATTGCTCAACTTCCAGAGGTTAAAGATAAAGAAACTTTTGACATTAGATATCCTTTAATGGCCCCTTATTCTTATGCGCATGTTTTTTGGGAGAAAGAGAGCAATGAATTAGTATACTATGTTGAAGAACCAAAATTAGATGATGAAGAACAAAAAATTCTTTCTATGTTAGAAAGTAGTATAAGAGAGATAATTGATATAAGTTTCATAAATGTAAAAGAAGAAGATATTATTATTGAGTATCTTGAAAAGAATATAAGAATTTTATTAAAAGAATTTGGGGTGAAAGTAACTGAAGACTCTCTAAAAAGATTAATGTATTATATATATAGAGATTTTGTTGGGTTGAATCAAATAGAGCCTTTAATGAAAGATTATTTTATTGAAGATATAGAATGTAATGGTTCAAAAACTCCAATTTATTTAGTACATAGAAAGTATAGACATGTTAGAACAAATATTGTTTTTCCTGATAATAAAGTGTTGTCAAATTTTGTTGAGAAACTAGCCCAAAAATGTGGTAAATATGTTTCATATGCTAATCCTTTATTAGATGGAAGACTTCCTGATAGTTCTAGAGTAAATGCAACATACACGCAAGATATTAGTTCTAGAGGTCCAACATTTACAATCAGAAAATTTACGAAAGAACCATGGACTCCAATCAAATTAATCGATTTTAGAACTTTATCACCTGAAATTCTAGCTTATTTATGGTTATTGATGGAGTATGGAACCAATATAATGGTTATAGGTGCAACAGCTTCAGGTAAAACTTCTTTTTTGAATGCTATCTCTTTTTTTATTCCACCACAATCTAGAATTGTTAGTATAGAGGATACAAGAGAATTACAATTAATGCATGAAAATTGGCTACCAAGTGTAGCAAGGGCTGGAATTGGATTAGCTGCAGGTAAAGCACATGGAGCAATAACAATATTTGAATTACTTAAAGAAAGTTTTAGACAAAGACCTGATTATATTATAGTGGGAGAGATAAGAGGTAAAGAAGCATTTGTTTTGTTTCAAGCAGCTGCATCAGGACATCCAATAATGGGGACAATGCATGCAGAAGATGTTCCAACTATGGTGAGACGTTTAGAAACTCCCCCAATTAGTTTATCTACATCTTTAATTGAATCATTAGATGCAGTTTGTGTTATGTCTCAAGCTAAGGTAGGAAAAAAAGTAACAAGAAGATTAAGAGAAATCTCCGAGATAGTTCATGTAACAGCAAAAGGTCCTCAAATTAACAAACCATTTGTATGGGATCCAAAATTAGATAAATTTTATTTTAAAACTAATAGCACTATATTAGATAGAATTTCAATTAAACAAGGAGTGCCTAAAGAACAATTAGTTAATGAATTTAGAATAAGAACTAAATTATTATGGGCAATGTATCAAAACAAAGTTTTTGGTTTTAAAGAAGTACAAGAAGTTATAAATAGTTATTATAAAACTCCTGACCAAGTTCTTAGGAAATTTAAAATTATTTAGAATGACATTAGAAAGAATAAAACAGGATACACAATTAATTTTAGAATCATTGTATAGATTTGAAACTCTTGAAAATAAAAAAAATCAAGAAAAAAGTAAGAGAAAATTAAAAGAGATTGAAAAAGAGATTGAAGATTTAAGAAATTATATAACCTCTTTTTCTTCTGAAATAAAATCATTGATAAGTGAGGAAAGATTAAATCTACAGAAAAATGAAAGAAGATCTTAAACAGCTAGCTGGTTCAATAATCAAAACTGTAGATGAAATAATTTTATATAAAAATAATTTAATTAAAGCAAAAGCACAAATAAAAGATTTAGAAGATCAATTAACTAAAAAATTAATAACTAAAGCACAATTTAATGCTTATATTAACAAATTACTTAGAGGACAAAAAATAGATCAATATACTTCTTCTCAAGAACAAAAAATTTTTAGATTTTTAGACCAGATTGATACAAATTTAACTACTATCACCTCATCTATCTCAATAAAACAAGAGATTAAAACAAAGGAAGATATCTATGAAGTTCATGAAGCAAAGCCAACAGAAATTAATGTAAGATACATCAAAGATTTAGTTAAAAAAAGAAAGAAGAAAAAAGATCAATTAGAAATTCCTAATTATTCGTTATATAAAACAACACAATATGGAAAAATTTCTAATATTTTTATGGAAAGTTTTTCTGATTATCTAACAAAGAATTATAATAGTTTTTTTATCTCATTGTATAAATCATTAAAATCTTCAGGCATCCTAATCTTATCAAAAACATATATAAGTATTATTTTATTTTCATCTATTCTAACTTTTTTTATTGGAACTTTAGTTTTCTTTTTAATGTTTCAATCTTTATCTGTCATAAGCATAGTAAATTCTATATTTTTAGGAATTTTTTTGGCTTCGTCTACATTTGTAGGACTCTTTTATTATCCATCTATCGTTTCTAGTAGTAGAAGAAGTAAAATAAAAAATGATCTACCCTTTGTAATAGTACATATGGCCGCTGTAGCAGGTTCTGGAGCAAATCCAATCTCTATGTTTAATCTAATATTAACTTCAAAAGAATTTAAAGGAGTTGAAAACGATGTTAAAAAAATAGTTAATTATGTAAATCTTTTTGGATATAATCTAACAACTTCTCTAAAATTAGTAGCTTTGACTACCCCTTCAAAAGAGTTTAGAGAATTTTTAAGTGGATTAGTAACAATTATAGAAACAGGGGGAAATCTAAAACAATATCTAACTGCAAAAGCAGAAGATGCAACTACTTCATATAAACTAAATATGAAAAAATATGTAGAATCTTTAGCTACTTATTCTGATGTTTATACTGGAATATTAATTGCTGGACCTTTATTGTTTTTTTCTACTCTAGCTATAATTCAAGTATTAGGTGGATCTCTTTTTGGTGTTTCTGCATCAGTGATAGGATTAATAGGAACTTTTATTGTCATTCCTTCATTAAATCTTTTATTTTTATTATTCATAAGTATAATACAACCAGAAATATGATTAAATTTAAAAAACACTACACAATTGGAATTGTTATCGGACTAATCTTAATAGTATTTGATGTAATCTATTTTTTAAAATCAAGATGGTTTCTTACTTTTCTTATCATAGCAATAAATGTAGGATGGATACAATTCTGGATTGATTTTTTCAAGGAAAATAAAAGACAAAAGGAAATAGAATCTAGATTTTTACAATTCGTAAGAAGTTTAGTTGGAACAGTTAAATCTGGAATCTCAATTCCAAATTCAATTATACAAATAGCAAATGAAGATTATGGACCATTAACTCCTTATGTTAAAAAACTTAGAAATCAAATAGAATGGGGCATTCCAATACAAGAAGCATTAATTAATTTTGGAAAAGACACTAACAATCCTATAATCAATAGAGCTGTATCTATAGTTTTAGAAGCAGAAAGATCTGGTGGAGAAATTGGAGATGTATTGGATTCAGTTACAAGTTCTGTAGTTAACATCAAAAAGATGAAAGAAGAAAGAAAAGCTAGTGTTTTTTCTCAAATAGTCCAAGGATATATAGTATTCTTTGTTTTTATTGTAATAATGTTAGTCATGCAATTATACCTTTTTCCACAAATTCAAGAAGTTGGAAGTCTAGGTGGTTTGACTGGATTAGATTTTGCAGAAGGTGTTGTTGGCTCTGGTGAAGCCGAAAATGTCAATCTAGACTCAACTTTTTTTAGTCTTATTTTAATACAAGGATTTTTTGCTGGAATAATGATTGGAAAATTCTCAGAAGGGACTATCAAACAAGGAGTGATGCATTCATTAATCTTGATGACTTCAGCTGCTTTAATAATAACTACAGCAAAGGGTGGAATTTAAATGAAAGGTGCTTCTCAAGTTGATTGGGCAATTAGTATGGGTATATTTTTAATTTATGTTTTAGGGTTGTTAGTTTTTTTAAGACCAGGAATACAACCTGTATTAGAAAATAATTTATTAGTTTCTATAATTCAAGACAATTTAGAAGAAGAAGTAAATGTTAAATTAAAAAGAACCCCTTTATTTATTAATATCTCAGATAATTCAAAAAAATCCCCTCCACCCTCTGGAACTTATAAGTTAGAAATAAATGATCCTCTACCCTTTGAAGGAAAGGAAGAAGAGTTTGCTTTATTAGATAAAAATAATAATTTTGTTAATTTTGATTTAACAGCAGATAAAAAATTAAGATTTGATGGTTTAGTAAAAAAAGGAGAGTTGAATATATTTTGGCTTTTATTTTTAGAAAATGATAGTTATAATAACTTAAATCCTATTGAAAATGTAGATATAAACAATGAAAAAAATTTCTCATATAATTATGGAGTTACAGAAGAAATTATAGGTTTAGATTACAATAAATTGATATTGTTAGATCAAAATGTAGATAGACTAAAAGAAAAATGGAATTTTCCTAAGTCTAAAGATTTTTCTATAATTTTAATCAACACAACTAATAGCTTGTATAATCAAAGTAGTGTTGTTTTTGCTTATAACGAAAAAGAAGGGACACAACAAACAGATGTTTTTGTTAGAGAATGGAAGAGTTGGATTATTAGCAAGCAAGGAAGATTATCTGGAGTTATATTTAATGTAAGGGTTGGTGAGTTTGAATAAAAAAGGATATATAAGAACTGTAGAAGCTTTTATAGCCATAATAATAATTTTGATAGTAGTCTTTTTCTTAATTCCAGAGAGACCAAGACAAGAACCTTCTACTCCACCTATAGTGGAGAGTGCACAAAATTTTATTTTAAATGAATTAACATTAAATGATAGTGCTAGAGAATGTATAGTAAGTAATTCATTATGTGAAAATTCAATAACTTTCACTCACATTATAGATTCTAATATCCCTCCAGGGTATGATCATAGTGTTAAAATATGTGATACAACAAATTGTGTTGTATCAACTCCTTCGGATAAAGATGTATATGTTAATGATGTGATAATTGCCTCAACTTTGAAAAAACAAAATCCAAAGATAGTTAGATTATGGATATGGAGTTTAGAATAAATTTAAACATCTAAGATTACAAATGCTCTCCATAAATCATTCTTTTTTTCTACTTTAAATTCATGCATTGTTGGAGCTTTTACATCAACTTTTGTATCATGTCTTTTGATATCAACTTCTTCACCATTAGCTATACAATTTAATTTAAAGATTTTATTCTCTTTTATTTCCACTTTAAATTTATTAAAAACTAGGGATTCTGAATCTTTTAAAAAAATTAATTCATCTAAGAACTTGAATAATAACTCTTCAATGTTATTTGTTTGTAATTTAATTTCTTTTTTTATTTTAGATCTAACTTTTTTTAGATCTATCATAGTATCAAAAGTAGCTAAAGCACAATCTTCAAATAATTTATTCAAATTTTTATTCTTAGCTTCAAAAGCTACATCGGCCATTGTTACATTATCTATAAATTTGTAAGCCATATATTCAATCAAATAATAAAGTTTATATAAGTTTATCTCACATTTTTTTTATGATTTCAAAATCAGATGTTGTTGAGGCGTTAAAGAAAGTAATGGATCCTGAGTTACATATAGATATATGGACTTTAGAACTAGTTTATGATATAAAGATTAATGAAGATGATGTTGATGTTTTAATGACATTTACTTCTCCTGGATGCCCTTATGGTCCAGCTTTATTAGCAGATACTAAACAAAAATTATCTGAGATAAATGGAATAAAAGACGTTAATGTAGAAGTTGTATTTGAACCACCTTGGGAACCTAGTGAAGATTTAAGATCAATGTTTGGTGTTTAACCTTTAATATTTCCAATTGGTTCTAATGAAACAATTCTTTTAGAAATTCCAGCTAATTCTAAAGTTTCACAAATAGAATGAATATCTTTGTATGCTTCTCCTGCTTCTTCAGCTAATCCTTTCATGGAAGCTCCTTTAACATAAATTCCTTTTTCTTCTAAATCTTTTTGTAGTTTGGATCCATCAAACATTTGTTTTGCTTTTGTTCTAGACATTAATCTTCCTGCTCCATGTGCTGTTGAACCAAAAGTTTTTTCCATAGCTTTATCAGTTCCAGTTAAGATATAAGAACCAGTCTCCATTGATCCACCAATTATAACTACTTGTCCAATTTCTTTATGTTCTTTAGGAATTCCTTCTATTCCTGGACCAAATGATCTTGTTGCACCTTTTCTATGAACTAATAATTCTTTTACTTTACCATCTACTTTATATTTTTCTAATTTTGCTATATTATGTGCCACATCATAAGTCATGTTTAATCCAAGGTTTTCAGCATCATTTCCAAAAGTTTTACTAAAAACTTCTCTAATTCTATGTAGAATAACTTGTCTATTTGCAAAAGCCATATTAACCGCACATTTCATAGCACCAAAATAATCTTGTCCTTCTTTACTCTTAAAAGGAGCACAAGCTAATTCTTTATCAGATATGTTTATTTTATATTTAGGTTCCATTACTTTAAGAAATTCTTGTAAATAATCTGTTCCAATTTGGTGACCAAATCCTCTTGATCCACAATGGAACATTATTACAATCTGATCATCAAAAAATCCTAATTTTTTGCTATTTCTTTATCAAAAAAGTTTTTTTCTTTTACTCTTTGAATCTCTAAATAATGATTTCCAGATCCTAATGTTCCTAACTGATTAAAGCCCCTTTTAATTGCTTTATCACTTACTTTTGTTGAATCTGCTCCTTTCATACAACCATTCTCTTCAATAAACTCTAAATCTTGTTTCCAACCATAATCTTTTTCTACACACCATTTAACTCCTTGTTCTATAACCTCTCTAAAACCTTTTTCATCTAGTTTAACAAAACCTTTTCTCCCTACACCTGTTGGAATTTTCTCAAATAAATTATTAACTAAATCTTTAAGTTTAGGCTTAACTTCTTTGTAGGTTAGATTAGTTTTTACTAACCTCATACCACAATTAATATCAAAACCAATACCTCCAGGAGAAATAATTCCATTATTCTCTGGATCAAAAGCAGCTACCCCTCCAATTGGAAATCCATATCCTGAATGACCATCAGGCATACAAAAAGAATAATTAACAATCCCAGGAAGTGTAGCAACATTTGAGATTTGTTCATAAACTCTTAAATCCATTGAATCAATTATTGATTCAGTTCCGATTAGTCTAGCAGGAACATTCATTCCTTTCTTAAAACTTTTTGGGATCTCCCATTCAGTATCATTTATTCTTTTTAGTTGAGGTTTCTTTAATTCCATAAACTAATGATTTAAAAATTGTTTAAATAATTTACTATCTATCTAAAAAATACTTAAAATCACCAAAAAGTTTATTAAGTAACTACTGATAAATTTATAATAATGATAATAAAATTGAGGGATTTTATAGGTAATATCTTCTTAAGACTATTTCAACAAAGAAGAAGCTTAAAACTTGGAATCTATGGCCCTCCAAATGCAGGTAAGACTACATTAGCTAATAAAATATGTCAAGATTGGCTTGGAGAAGAGATGGGTGCAGCTTCTAAAGTTCCACATGAAACTAGGGCTATCCAAACTAAAGAAAAGATAAAAGTTAAGCATAAAAGAAAAGAATTAACCTTTAATTTAATAGACACTCCAGGGATAGCTACAAAGATAGATTATGAAGATTTCTTAAAGTTTAAAATGCCTCAAAAAGAAGCTAAAAAAAGAGCTAGAGAAGCTACTAAAGGTGTCATAGAAGCAATTAAATGGTTAGATGGGATGGATGCTGTTTTAGTTGTTTTAGATGCTACTTTAAACCCATACTCACAAGTTAATTTAACAATCATAGGAAATTTAGCTGCTAGAGACATTCCTGTTCTAGTTGTTGCAAATAAGATAGATCTTAAAAAGGCAAAGATTAAAAAAGTAGAAAATGCTTTTCCTCAGTATGAGGTGGTGGGTATTTCTGCTGAAAAAGGACAGAATATTGAGGAGTTTTACGAATCTTTATTTAAATTGGTGAAATAATGCTTACATTACAATTTGTTCCATATACTGAAATTGAATCTTTAAGTTCTAATTCTAAAGTTAGAAAATTATTAAATTTAGTTAAAGAAAATAAGATTGTTTTGATGGAAGGTCGTTTAAAACCAAATGAAGAAACTGATTTAATACAAAGAACAATGGAAAGTGTAAGTAAAGATTTTAAAGGAATAGAGTTGTGTACAATTTATCCAAATAATAAAAATAAATTTCTAAAAACTTTTTTAATTAACATATTAATTGGGGATAGGACTGGATTAACAGTTGTGGGACCAGCTAATATTGTAAAAGAAATTAAAAGAGATCCTAACAAAATTCTATTGCTAACTGAGAATTTAAAAAGAAAAAGGAAGAAGTAGAATGCCACACCAATGTGTTAAATGTGGTAAAGTTTACCAAGATGGTTCTAATGAATTATTAAAAGGGTGTTCTAGTTGTACTGGCAGATTTTTCTTTTTTATAAAGAAAAAAGATTTAGAAGAATCTAAAAAAATAACTGAAAAATTAACAAATGAAGAAAAACAACAAATTGAACAAGATGTTTTAGAGATTATTGGAATAGAGGATGACACCAAACCAGTGATATTGGATTTGGAGTCTATAAGAATATTACAACCTGGAAAATATGAATTAGATATTGTTGAGTTGTTTAAAGGAAAACCTTTAGTTTATAGAGTTGAAGAAGGTAAATATATAATAGATTTAGCTTCTACTTTTGGAAGTAAAGGAAATAAGAATTCTTCTTAAAATTAAATTATTTCTACTTTTGTATTTTTAGATAATTCTTTAAGTTTGTTTGCATCTTCTATACTTCCTATTCGATCACTATAATGACAAGGAATTGCTACTTTAGGTTGAATAATGTTTACTGCTTCAGCTGCTTCTTCTGGAGTCATTACATAAGTTCCTGAGACTGGAATTAATATAATATCAATATCTTTTATATTCTTTAGTTCTTCAGTAACATCTGTATCTCCTGTAAAATATATTCTTTTTTCGTCTAGATTTATTATATACCCTACTTTTCCATCTTCTTTTGGATGAAATGGAATTCCTGGAGCCCTAAATTTGTTGAGATTATAAGCAGCTACAACTTCTATCTTAATATTGATAACTTCTAAACTATCTCCAGGATTTACAATTTTTATTTCATTATCAAATTTGTTTAACTTACTTATACAATCATTTGTCGCTACTATTATAGTTTTTTCATCTATTACTTTTAGAATATCTTCTATACTTAAATGATCAAAATGTTCATGTGTAAGAAGAATTAAATCTGCTTTTTCAGTTTCATCTATATTAAATGGGTCTATATAAATCACTTTATCTTTTTTAATTTTAAAAGATGCATGATATAATCTTTTTATTTCTATTCCTTCTATCTCCATTTTACATATTATTAAACAAAAACTATAAAAATATATGTGTTAAAAGTTATTCATAAGATGAAAGAAGCACTTTATTTAGATGATTCTTATTTAAAAGAATTTGATGCTATAGTAAAAGAAGTTAATAATGATAAGTATATAATATTAGATAAAACTATTTTTTATCCTAAGGGTGGTGGACAACCAAATGATACTGGAAAATTTATTTTTGATAGAAAAGAGTATGAAGTAGTTTATGTTGGAAAATTTGATGGGAAGATAAGTCATGAAGTTAATGAACCTGGATTAAAAGTCGGAGATAAAGTTAAGTGTGTTCTTAATTGGGATAGAAGATATAAATTAATGAGAATGCATACCGCAGCTCATTTATTAAGTGCAATATTTCATGATGAATTAGGAGCATTAATAACTGGAAATCAAAAAGATGTTGAAAGATCTAGAATGGATTTTAGTTTAGAAAATTTTGATAGAGACAAAATAATAGAGTTAATAAACAAATCTAATGAAATAATAAAACAAGATATTCCTGTAAAAGTTCATACATTAAAAAAAGAAGAAGCTCTAAAGATTCCTGGAATCATAAAATTAGCAAATAAAATGCCTCCTAATTTAGATGAGCTTAGAATAGTTCAAATAGGGGAGGTTGATACTCAAGCAGATGGTGGAACTCACGTTAAATCATCAAAAGAAATTGGAGAGATTGTTTTCTTAAAAGCAGAGAATAAAGGCAAGAATAATAGAAGAATTTATTTTAGACTTAAAGATTAAATCCAATTAATAATGTAGCATGATGACCATTTATATTCATACCAAATCTTTTTCTTAAGTAATTATGAACACTAATACCTGGAGAACTAGATACAACATCATTTGCTTTAACTTCAGGAAAATCTAAAGCAGGAAATATTGTTTTTTCTTCTTTATTCACAACAATATCTCTTTCTGGTTCCCTAAAACTAGAGTTGTGTGTTACAACAACAACATGATTTCTTTCTATACATTCACTTACTCCTAAATTACTTTCTTCTTCCAAATTGATTATAATATCTCTATCTTCCTGATTAAGTAAATTAATATTGTTCAATCCTTCAGTTTTCCTTAAACTTTCTAAAATATCTTTTAGTTCCATATTACCTCTACTTGATCAGTTCTTTGGGAGTCATCTATATCTATGTTTAAATTATCTTTTTTCCCAGAATTATATTCTAAAATACCTTGCCAAGCAATCATTACAGATTGATCTCCACTATACTTTAAAGGAACATTATAAAATTTAGCCCCTCTTTCTTTACACATAACATTTAACATTTGAACTAATCTTTTATTGGCTGCTACACCTCCAATCAATAAAGCTTCTTTCTTTTCTGTAAATGCTAATGCTCTTTCTACAACCTCTGTTAACATTGAAAATAAAGTCTCTTGAATTGAAAAACACATATCCTCTATCTTAGCAATCCTATCATCTTCTCTTAATTCATGCGTCTTAAATTTGTTGAAGGCACTAGTTATTATTCCAGAAAAAGCCAGATCCATTCCTTTTACAGTGTAAGGTAATTCAACATATTTTCCACCTTTAGCTAATTCTTCAATCTTTGGACCAGCTGGAAATCCTAGTTCCATCATTCTTCCAAATTTATCTAGGGCATTTCCCAATCCAATATCTAAAGTTTCCCCTAAAATTCTAAATCTCTTGTCAATTAAAGCTAGAATTTGAGTGTTAGCCCCAGAAACATAAATATAAATTGGATCTTTCGCTTCCGTAAATAACAATCCAGATGTTAGATGGGCTATAGCATGATTAATTCCAATTAAATCTTTTTTATGTTCTTTAGCTAAGTTTATAGCTACATCTTTTGTAGCTAGTAAACATGGTGCTAATCCTGGAGCCCTACTAAAACTTATTAGATCAATATCTTCAATTTTTTTATTAGATTCTTTCAAAGCTTTTTCTATCACACTATTGGATATATCTCTATGATGTTTTGCTGCATCTTGAGGTATGATTCCACCTTTTTCTGTTGTATACATATCTCTTACGTCACTTAAAATTTCACCTTTAGATGTAACTATAGAAGCACCAAACGTATGTGCAGTTCCCTCTATACCTAAACAAATTAATTCTTTCATAATTTTTCATAGAAAATAGAGTTTATAAATATATAATATTAAGATTTGTTGTCTTTGAATTTATGTTCTATTTCATTCATCAAATTATCAAATGTCTTATGTAATGATGTAGCTAAATCCCAATCAAATTCTTTAGCAGATAATATATTTTTAATGTTAGGATGATCTATTCTTAGATGTATAGAATATTTCCCTCTTTTTCCAGTTGAATCATATTTTTTAACATCTACAGTTAAATTTACATTTTCAAATTCTCTACTAACTTTTGGATAAAATTTTTCAGATAATTTATTAATTACTTCAATTTCATCTTCATCCAATTTTTTTAATCCAACATAAATTATATTTTCCATACATTATGTATAGCTCAATAATTATATAAATATTCTGATAGTTTATAATCTCTATTTTATTTTCACATAGACTTTATAAATAATTTATAAGATTCATAAAACTAAAGATGGAACCTGGGGATTTATATGAAAATTTAAGGAGATTAGATGAACTTGAAAATAAATTGAGTAATGAAGAAATAGAGTCTCCGGAAGCTTTAGAATATATGAGACTACTATCAATAGTGCAAGAACATTTCTCTTTTGAGGAAATAAGAGAATATCATCAATATTTAGTTGATGAAGATTTAGTTAGGAATCCAGATACTTTAGAATCGGAAATTTTAAAGGCATTAAAAGAAATGTTTCCTGATAGCATGCACATTGAATTAGAAAATTTAGTAGAAGGAGTTTTACATAAGTATATATTTAAAGAGTAACATTAGAATAATAGATAATCATTAATTTTTTATAAATAATCTTTCTAATTATTTTCTAACTGCTAACTCAATAATATCTTTATGTTTTAATTTATGATCTTTTCCAACAGTCATTTTTGTTCTAACATCTATTGCTTTTATAAAATTTTTACCAAAATCAGTATGTAATCTATAAGCAAAGTCTAATGCAGTAGAACCATTTTTCATTAAAAAACAATCTGGAAGTACATTTCCTTCAGAATCTTCTAGTTTATTTACTCCACCTGGAAATAAAGCTATATAATCTAATAATTCAAAAACAGCTTTATCTAAAATATTTTGTACTCCACTACTTCCAAATTCTTTCAAAACATTTTTTTCTATAAATTCTAAAGCATTTTTTTGTTTTTCACTTAATGTTCCTTTAAATTTAAAATTATTTTCTCCTGGAGTATATTCAATTAAATCATGTTTTGCAGCTTCTTTCAAAGCTAATTCAGAATCTCCACTACATGGAATTATTAAATAATCTTTAAATTTTTCTTGTAATTTATGAAAGTTTAATTTTGCACCTTGAATATCTATTTTATTAGCTGCAATTATCATTGGTTTAGTTTTTATTCTTATATCTCTAGCTAAACTTTTCAATTCATCATCATTCCATTCAATTGGATGATGATCTAATTTTAATTTTTTGATAGAATCCCCCATAATCTCTTCATTCACATTCAATCCAGATAATTGTTTTGCTAATGCTCTTTTAATATCTTGATTTTCTTGTTTTAATGTTCTAGTAAATTTGCCCCACCCTTTTTTTAATACTCCAAAATACCACATATCTAATTCAATCTCTAAAAATTCTATATCTTTGGATGGATCATAACTTAATGGTGCTACAGAATTTCCGTTTTCATCAATACTTCCAGATACATCAATAACATGTATTAATACATCTGCTTGATTTAAATCACTTAAAAATTGGTTACCTCTTCCTTTTCCTTCATGAGCTCCTGGAACTAATCCTGCAACATCAATCAATTTTATAGGGACAAATCTAAATTTATCTAAGCAATAACCTTCCCTAGGGTTGCTTGTTTTATTAAATTCATTAGCAACATCTTCTACCTTAACATAACCCATCCCTTCATTTGGTTTTATTGTTGTGAATGGATAATTAGCTATCTCAACCTCTGCTAATGTGGCTGCTTTGAAGAAAGTTGATTTTCCACTACTTGGCTTGCCTACTAATCCTATTAACATGGGATTAAACTAAAGAAGGATGTTATAAATTTTACTATGGAGAACATATAAGAAACATTTAAAAGTTAACTAATCCATTTTTGAAGTGTGGGCCTATAGCTCAGCTTGGTTAGAGCGCTGGTCTTATATGGCCACTTTGGCTTAGGTCAGCCAGAGGTCGACGGTTCAAATCCGTCTAGGCCCAGAGTATGCTCCCATAGTCTAGCCCGGCCAATGACGCGGGCCTTTCGAGCCTGAGACCCGGGTTCAAATCCCGGTGGGAGCATCTTTTTTATTATTTTAGAATTCTAAGTGTTAAATCATGGTAATTCTTAAAAGTTATATTAAAAACAATTTTTTATGGATTCAAGAAAATTTAATTCAATCATGCCGATTATTAATGAAAGATGGGTTGCTGAAGTGCTTAACATGGAGCTAAATCCGCATAATGGTCCTGATCTTATTGATGATAATAAGATATTAGAAGTCAAATTTAGATTAATACATCCAACAGAATATCGTCATAGATCTTGGAAAGTATTAGGACATCAGTTGTATTATGGTGATGATGTTAAAGCATATTGGGGATTAGGAACTTATAAATTAGATAGAAAAATATCTGAAATTAGAACTAAAAATTCTAAGAGACTTGAAGAAAAAGTAGTTTCTAGAACTTTGATGATAGTTCCTTGGAAATGGATGAGACAATTTGAATTTTATCATCAATCTGGAAAAACAAAATTATCAGAATGGGACCATTATATTGCATTTGCTAAAGAAAAATTATTGCCATCTATAAAGTCTAGTCATGTTGTAAAAAAAGGAGAAGTAATGTTAACAGAAGGAGTAGATCCTAATGATTTTGATATAATGGTTGTTGATTCTTCTTAAGTTTAGATTAATTGGTTAGATAATAATCAAAAAACTTATAAATCAAGTTTTTAATTCTTATAAAAAATGAAAAGAAGTTCAAGACGTTGGAAGAAAAAAGGCCAGATGAGATGGAAATGGCAAAGAAAGAGAATGAAGAAAGAAAAAAGAAAACGTAGAAGATCTTAAGATGGATGAAATTACTTCTGAAAAACTTAACAAATATTTTGATGTTACAAAACAAGCTTTAGAACAAGCTAAAAACAATAAAGGATCATTTAATGTTGATGAAGATGAAGCTTATGATGATTTTATTGATATGATTACTAGATATGTAGAAGACGCTAAACATTTTCAAGAAAAAAAAGATATTGTAACTGCATTTGCTGCCTTAAATTATGCCCATGGTTGGTTAGATGCTGGTGCAAGATTAGGGTTGTTCGATGTTAATGACAATTCTTTATTTACAGTAGATTAACCAAAAACATCTTTAACTTTATCTAAAAAACCTTTCTCAATCTTTAATTTTTCTTTATTTTCTTTTGCTAATGAATCAAACAACTCTTTTTGTTTTTTACTAGTTTTAGAAGGAGTCTTAACAATAACCCTAATAAATTCATCCCCTTTCCCATATCCATTAACATCTTCTATCCCTTTTCCTTTTAATCTAAATAATGTATGACTTTGTGTTCCTGAAGGAATTTTCATTTTTACATCTTTTTCTAATGTAGGAACTTTAACTTCATCACCTAAAGCAGCTTGAGAAAAACTAATTGGAAAATCTAAATGAATATTATTTTCATCTCTTGTAAAATATTTATGGGGTTTAACACTTACAACAACTAACAAATCTCCAGAATCCCCATTTTTAATATCTTGACCTTCTCCTCTAATTCTTAAAAATTGTTCATTATCTATACCTTTAGGAATTTTAATTTTAATTTTTTTAGGTTTTTTTTCAACACCGTTTCCATTACAATTTAAACATACTTTTTTAGCTACTTGCCCTTCACCATTACAATTTCTACATGTTGTTGTTGTCTGAAACATCCCAAATGGAGTTCTTTGAGTTCTTCTTTGAGCTCCAGACCCTTTACAATCATTACATTGCTCTAATTCACCATGTTCTGCTCCAGATCCTTGACATTCACTACATTCAATGTCTTTGTTTAATGTTACCTCTTTATTTAATCCAAAAGCAGCTTCCTCAAAATCAATAGTTAAATTATATTGTAGATCATTTCCTCTTCTTTTTCTTCTTCCTCTATTAAAATTTCCACCAAAAAACATATCAAAAATATTAGAACTCTCCCCAAACAAATCTTCAAATACACTACCAAAATCAGCACCTCTAAAAATATCTTCTTGGGAGTATCTTTGATCAAATCCTGCATGACCATAAGTATCATACTGTTGTTTTTTTGTATCATCACTCAAAACAGCATAAGCTTCACTAATTTCTTTAAACTTTTCTTCTGCATCTTTCTCTTTATTTCTATCTGGATGATATTTTAAAGCTAATTTTTTATAGGACTTTTTAATCTCATCATTAGACGAATTTTTATTTATTCCAAGTGTCTCATAATAATCTTTTTTAGTCATTTTCTAGAAGATTTTTATTGTTGTTTTATATAATGAATGCTCAAATTAGCCTATTTAAACCTTTTTATCTTATCTTTTTTTTAAAATAAATAAGTTTATAAAACCATAAATCTCCTTTGGTTTAGATAATAGATAAGGAGTAAAAGTTTTCTTTATTTTTATCGTATATATGTGGAGGATAAAATGCAAGGATTCAATAATTTTGGCCCAAGAGAGATGCATAAAGCAACTTGTTCTGAATGTAATCAAGAATGTGAAGTTCCATTCAAGCCTACAGAAGGAAAGCCTGTTTTTTGTAAAGAATGTTATAAAAAGAAGAAAGGATATTAATTTTATTATTCATTTTCTTATTTTTTACTAAAATAACCTAATTCTTTATTTTTTTCAATTTATTAAACTAACCACAAGCTTTATAAACCGATTTTTTCTAAGAAGCTTAATGTGGGATGATCATTCTAAGTTCGACAATTATTGAGATATTTTTATCGATACAAACAAGACTTAGATTGACTGATTTGACTCATAAAAAAATAGACACAATAATCAAAAAATGACTAACTTTGATTTCAGAGATATTTTTCTTACTTTTTATACTATTATTACTAAATCATATTCACTATTAAAAAATGAGGCCCTGATAGTGTAGTGGCCTAGCACGTAAGTATATTTCATCATATACCGTGATGCCCTGTCGAGGCTACAACCCGGGTTCGAATCCCGGTCAGGGCGTTTGGGCCGGTAGCTCAGCCTGGATTAGAGCACTTGAAATTAAGGATATTGGTGAACCTTTTAATCCGGAAGAAAGCAAGTGGTCGCGGGTTCAAATTTAGGCTATGAAAATAGTCTGTTGGATGTCCCGTCCGGCCCAATTTATTTAAAAAATGGAAGAATTCAATATAATTAATCATGGTTTTGTACCTAAGCATAGTATCTTAAATGAAAAAGAGATAACTGAATTGTTGAAACAATTTAATATTTCAGTAAGACAATTACCTAGAATTTTCACTAATGATCCTGTTGTTAAATCATTAAACGCTGAAAAAGGAAATGTACTAAAAATAGTTAGAAAAAGTCAATCTGCTAAAGAAGCAATATTTTATAGGGTGGTTGTTGATGCTTAAGAAAGATATTCTAATCAAAAAACATTTTGAAGAAAAAAGTTTTGTAGATGAAAACATAAGATCATTTAATAATTTCGTAGATCATAGAATGCAAGATATTGTTAATGAAATGGGTGAGATCATCCCAACAATAACACCTGAAGATGTAAAAGATTTTAAAATTAAATTTAATAAAATATGGATAACAAAGCCACAAATTATTGAGGCAGATGGATCTAAAAGAGATGTTTATCCTATGGAAGCTAGACTTAGACAGTTATCTTACTCTGCTTCAATATTTTTAGATGTGGGGGCAATTATAGAAGGAATACAAAGAGAAAATTTTACTATTGAAATTGGAAGACTTCCGATTATGGTTAAATCAAAATATTGTCATTTAAATAATATGAAGAGAGAAGATTTAATTAAACATTTCGAAGATCCAGATGATATTGGTGGATATTTTGTTTTGAATGGAAATGAGAGAGTTCTTATCACTGTAGAAGATTTAGCCTCTAATAAAGTGATGATCCAAAAAAATAAAGTTGGTCCAAGTAAATATTCTGCTAAATTATTCTCTGAGAGAGGGCCTTATAGAATTCCTCATGTTGTAGAACAAATGAAAGATGGATTGATGTATTTATCTTTTACAAGATTTAAAAGAATTCCAATTATTGCTGTAATAAAAGCTTTAGGATTAATAAGAGATCAAGAGATTGCAAGATTTATTTCAGAAGAAAAAGAATATGATGATTTATTCATTAATTTATATGAATCTAATGAATTAAGAACAGAAGAGGAAGCTTTAGAATTTATTGCTAAAAAAATAGGGATAGCTCAACCAATAGAAATTAAATTAGAGAAAACAAGAGAAAATTTAGATAAATATTTATTGCCTCATTTAGGAACATCTCCAAAAGATAGAATGCTTAAAGCTTATACATTATGTAAGCTAATCAAGAGATTTTTAATGGTTTCAAGAGAAGGAATTGAACCAAATGATAAAGATCATTATATGAATAAAAAATTAAAATTAAGTGGAGATTTAATTTCTGATTTATTTAGGGTTAATTTAAGAATTTTGATTAATGATATCTTATACAACTTTCAAAGATTAGTAAAAAGAGGAAAATATACCTCATTAAAGATTGTTATTAGAGAAAAATTATTAACTTCTAGGATTCAAAGTGCTATGGCTACTGGAACTTGGGTTGGAGGTAGAAAAGGAGTTAGCCAAAATATTGATAGAATAAATTATTTGTCTTCTTTATCTCATTTACAAAGGGTTGTTTCATTGTTAAGTTCTACACAAGAGAATTTTGAAGCTAGAGCTTTACATCCAACACATTGGGGAAGATTATGTGCTATAGAAACTCCAGAAGGAACTTCAATTGGATTAAGAAAGAATATGGCTTTGTTGTGTAGTATAACTCAAGGGGAAGTGCAAGAAGATAAATTAAGAAGAATATTAGAGGGGGCTGGATTAAATCCTATAAAATAAAATGACAGATGTTTATATGAATGAAAAATTTATTGGAAATGTTGATAATCCTCAAAATTTTATTAAAAAGATTAAAGAAGAAAGAAGAAGATCTAGAGTTTCTGATTTAGTTAATGTTTTTTATAATGAAAGAGTAGATGAAGTATACATTGATTATTCTAATGGTAGATCAAGAAGACCTTTAATTGTTGTTGAAGAAGGTAAAAGTAAATTAACTAATTTTCATTTAGCTCAATTAGAAAATAATGAAATTTCTTGGAGTGAATTAGTACAACAAGGAATTATAGAATATTTAGACGCTGCTGAAGAAGAAAATACATATATTGCTTTAAATGAAGATGATTTGGTAAAAGAACATACACATATTGAGATTAGTCCAATTTCTATTTTGGGGTTAACAACATCATTAGTTCCTTATTCTAATTTTGGTCAAAGTTCTAGATTAAACAGAGGATCTAAAACTCAAAAGCAAGGTCTTGGATTATATGCATCTAACTATCTAATGAGAATGGATACTGATGTTAATTTGTTACATTATCCTCAAGAACCATTAGTTAGATCTTTTATGCACGATGTAGCAAAAAATGGTACACATCCTGCTGGACAAAATGTAACTATAGCTATAATGAGCTATAAGGGATATAACATGTCTGATAGTATTATTGTGAATAAAGGATCTATAGATAGAGGATTAGCAAGATCCTCTTTCTTCAGACCATATTCTGTTGAAGAATTAAGATACTCTGGTGGTTTGGTAGATGAAATCTCAGTTCCAGATAAAGAAGTTAAAGGTTACAAAGCTGAAGAGGACTATAAATATTTAGAAGAAGATGGAATAGTCTATCCTGAAGCAAGTCTAAAAGAAGATGATGTGGTTATAGGAAAGACAAGTCCACCTAGATTTCTAGGAGAGATGGAAGAGTTTAGTATTGCAGCTAGCACTAGAAGAGAAAGTTCTTCTTCAATAAGACATGGTGAAAGAGGGGTAGTAGATATGGTTACCATAACTGAAAATGAAGAAGGAAATAAATTAGTAAGAGTTAGATTAAGAGATCAAAGAATTCCTGAAGTAGGAGATAAATTTGCTTCTAGACATGGACAAAAAGGGATCATTGGATTAATAATTCCAGAAGAAGATGTTCCTTTTACTGCATCAGGAATCAAACCAGATTTAATATTTAGTCCACATAGTCTTCCTAGTAGAATGACTATTAGTCATTTGATTGAAGTTTTAGCAGGAAAAGTAGCTTCATTAGCTGGAAGACATATAGATGCTACAAGTTTCAGTGCTGAACCACAAGAAAATTTGAGAAAAGAGTTGTTAGAGTTGGGATTTAAAGAAGATGGTACTGAAGTTATGTACAATCCATTAACTGGAGAACAAATGCAAACTAGAATATTTGTAGGAAATATGTATTATCTAAAATTAAAACATATGGTAGCTAATAAATTACATTCTAGAGCTTCAGGTAGAATTCAATTATTAACAAGACAACCTATAGAAGGAAGAGCAAGAGGTGGAGGTTTAAGATTAGGAGAGATGGAGAAAGATTGTTTAGTTGCACATGGAGCTTCTTTATTATTAAAAGAGAGATTTGACTCTGATAAAAGTGTTATTCATATAGATGAAGAAACTGGAGATATGAGTATTATGGATAAGCAAGGAAGAAGAAGATCCAATAAAACCTCAATTGGAGAGGTTAATGATGTTGAAGTAAGTTATGCATTTAAATTATTATTAGATGAATTAACTTCTTTAGGAATTTATCCAAAAATAAAATTAAAATCTAAATATTAAAATGGCAGAAATATCAAAAAAAATAGACACAATAACATTTGGATTGTTAAGTTCAGATGATGTTAAAAGATTATCACATGTTAAGGTAGTTACTCCTGAATTGTATGATAAAGAAGGTTATCCAGTAGATGGTGGATTGATGGATACAAGAATGGGTGTTATTGATCCAGGATTAACTTGTAGAACTTGTGGAGAAAAATTAAAAGATTGTTCTGGTCATTTTGGTTATATTGATTTAGCTCGTCCAATAATCCATGTAAAATACATAAGAGTCATCCTAGATTTATTAAGGTCTACATGTAAAGATTGTGGGAGAATCTTATTAGATGATACTAAAATTGCTTCACATAAAGAATATTTAGATAGCTTAGATAAAAAAGATACTCTTTCAAGGAGAAAAAGAACTAAATTAATTAGAGATTCATTAAAAAATATAAGAAAATGTCCTCATTGTAAAGAAAAACAATATACTATAAAAATAGAAAAACCAACTACTTTTACTGAAAATGATAAAAGGATAACCCCTATAGAAATAAAAGCAAGATTAGAAAAGATCCAAGGTGTTGATACAGAATTAGTAGGATTTAACATTGAACATTCCAAACCTTCTTCTACAATTCTTACTTTATTATTCATTCCTCCTGTAACTATGAGACCTTCAATAACATTAGAATCTGGAGAGAGATCTGAAGATGATTTAACTCATAAGTTAGGAGATATAGTAAGAATTAATCAAAGATTATTTGAAAATATAAATGCAGGGGCTCCAGAAGTTATTGTGGAGGATTTATGGGATTTATTACAATATCATATAACAACTTATTATGATAACACAATCTCAGATGTTCCACCTGCACGTCATAGATCTGGTCAACCATTGAAAACTTTAACAGAAAGAATCAAAAGTAAAGAAGGAAGATTTAGATATAACTTGGCTGGAAAAAGAGTTAATTTTGCAGCTAGAACTGTAGTAAGTCCAGACCCAGAGATTGAGTTTAATGAAGTTGGAATTCCAAAACAAGTGGCTATGGATCTAACAGTTCCTGAAAGAATAAATCAATGGAACATGGAAAGATTAAAAAAATTCATAGAAAGAGGTCCAAAAGCTTATCCTGGAAGTAATTATGTTGTTAGACCTGATGGAAAAAAGAAGAAAATAACAGATGAGACTAAAGAGCAATTATTAGAAGAGTTGCAACCTGGATTTATTATAGAAAGACATCTTATGGATGGAGATGTAGCCATATTCAATAGACAACCAAGTTTACATAAGATGAGTATTATGTGTCATAAAATAAGAGTTATTGTTGGAAAAAGTTTTAGATTAAATCCTGCTGTTTGTCATCCTTATAATGCTGATTTTGATGGAGATGAAATGAATCTTCACATCCCTCAAACTGAGGAAGCAAGAGCAGAAGCTGAAACTTTAATGCAAGTCCAAACCCAACTTATAAGTCCAAAACATGGATTAAATGTTATTGGATGTGTAGAAGATTCTGTTTCTGGTAATTATTTATTAACAAAACAAATAACATTAGATAAAGATGACGCCATTCATTTTTTGATGAGTATAGGTGTAGAAGAAAGTAGTAAATTTAAGAAATTTAAATCTAAAGTTACTGGAAAAGAAATTTTTTCAGTATTAATTCCAAAAACTCTTAATTTTGTTTCAAAGAATAGAGCAGATGAAGAGGTCGTTATCCAAAATGGAGAATTGATTAAAGGAAGTTTGGATAGTAGTATTATTGGAGAAGAAGGTGGAACATTAATAAGAAAATTACATAAAGATTACGGAGATGAAAAAACATTAAGTATCTTAAGTATGATCTTCAAACTTGGAATTAAAGCTTTAGAATTACATGGATTTAGTACAGGAATCAAAGATACAGATTTAGAAGAAGTTCTAGTTGAAAAGATTAAACAAGTTATGAACGATACAAATAGAGAAGTAAAAAATTTAATTTCTAAATATCATGATAATGGATTAGAAGCCATGCCCTCTAAAACAGTAGAAGAAACACTTGAGTTAATGATCTTACAATTATTAAACAAAGTTAGAAATAGAGTTGGAGAATTAATTGCTGATAATGCAAATCCAAACAATCCTACAATCATAATGGCTAATGCTGGAGCTAAAGGTAACATCTTAAATTTAGCTATGATGAGTGCTTTAGTAGGACAACAAGCATTGAGAGGAAAAAGAATAGAGAAAGGATATGATAAAAGAACATTAGCATTATTTAAACGAGGAGAATTATCTCCAAAATCAAAAGGATTCATAGAAACTCCATTTAGAGAAGGATTAGATCCAATGGAATTCTTTTTTGGTGCAATGACTGGAAGAGATTCATTAATGGATACTGCTTTGAGAACACCAAAATCTGGTTATTTGTATAGAAGATTGTCTAATGCATTACAAGATCTAAAAATTGAATATGATTATACTGTTAGAGATGCAAACAAAACAGTTATTCAATTTAAGTATGGAGAAGATGGAATAGATGTAGCTAGATCTGAAAAAGGAACAATTAATATTAGAAATTTGATAAGAGAGGTTACTGGAAAATGATTGAAGAATATAGATCTCAAATTCCTTTAAGTATCTTAGAGAATGCACAAAAAGAATTAAAGAATCATAAATTAACAAAAAAACAAGAAAAAGAATTTTTTGATAAATTATTAGAATCATATAAATCATCTAGAATTGATCCTGGAGAGTCTATTGGAGTTATAACAGCTGAATCTTTCGGAGAACCAGGAACTCAAATGACATTAAATATCTTCCACTTTGCAGGTGTTGCAGAATTGAATGTTACTTTAGGATTGCCAAGATTAATTGAGATATTTGATGCTAGAAAAGAAGCTAGTACTCCATCTATGGAGATTTATTTAGACAAACAGCATAGTAAAGATATTAATGCTACAAGAAGAGTGGCTTCTTTAATAAAAGAAACTAAATTTAGAGAACTAGCCCAAGAATTTTCCATTAACATAGCTAAACTACAAATTGAAGTAGTTCCTAATAAAAAAAATATGAGGGATTTAAGGATAACAGATCAATCATTATTAAAAATTTTATCTGAATCCATTAAAGAAGTATCTGTTAAACAAAATAAAGAAGGAATTGTCATACTAAAACCTGAGAAAGATGTTGAATTAAAAGATTTGTATAAGTTAAAAGAAAAAGCAAAAGATACATTCATAAAAGGTATCCCTGGAGTAACTCAAGTTCTTCCTATAAAACAAAATAATGAATTTGTTATTTTAACTTCAGGATCTAATCTAAAAGAAATTTTCAAATTAAAAGAAGTGGATAAATCTAGATCTACAAGTAATGATATTTTTGAAGTCTTGAAGAATTTAGGTATAGAAGCAGCAAGACAAGCTATAGTAAATGAAGCATCAAAAGTTATAAGAGAACAGGGATTAGATGTAGATATTAGACATATATTATTTATAGCAGATTTAATGACTGCTTCTGGAAACATTAAAGGAATAACAAGATCTGGAATTACAAGTGAGAAAGAATCTGTTTTAGCAAGAGCCTCATTTGAAACTCCAATAAGACATTTGATAGATGCTAGTCTAGTTGGAGAAGAAGATGAATTAACTTCTGTTATAGAAAATGTTATTGTTAACCAACCAGTTCCTTTAGGAACAGGATTGCCTGGATTGATTGCTAGAATAAAAAAACTTGATGGAATGAAGAATGGATGAATTAACTAAAGCATTAGATGAAAAAACATTAGTTTTAGGAAAAGATAGAACTTTAAAGAAATTAAAAAAAGGAGAAGTTAGTAAAGTGTTCTTAGCAAATAATTGTTCAGATGAAATTAAAGAAGAAATTCTAAAAAATAAAAATAAAGCAGAAATAATCGAATTAGACATAAGTAATGAAGAATTAAACATTAGATGTAAAAAACCATTCAATATTTCGGTATTGAGTTATTAATTCTAAAATGAGGCAATTTACAAAACAGATAATAGACTACATTAACTTATTTGAGAATTTAACTAAAGCTAGAGTAAAAGATTGTTTTGTTAATTCTATTATTTTATTTATTGTTGAAGAAGGAGAGATTGGAAAAGCTGTAGGAAAAAAAGGAAAGAATGTTTTTATGGTTTCAAAGTTAATAAAAAAGAAGATTAGAGTTGTTGAATTCAATAATGATGTTGAAATCTTTATTAAGAATTTAATATATCCTGTAGAAGGTAAGATTTATAAAGAGAATAATTTAATTTCTATTGAGTTAAGTAAATCAAGCGATAAAGGGATTATACTTGGAAGAGAAAGAAAAAAATTGCAAGAATTACAAGATATCATAAACAAATATTTTGATTTTGAGATTAAAGTTAAATAAAATGGGAAATCAAGGAAAAGGTTTAGGTTCAGGGAAAAAATTACAACAAGGAAGAAAAAAGGATAGATGGAAGAATAGAAAATTTAAGAATAGAATGTTAAAATTAAGAATAAAATCTTCTCCATTAGGGGCTTCTCCACAAGCAAAAGCTATTGTTTTAGAAAAAGTACAAAGAGAAGCAAAACAACCAAATTCTGCAATGAGAAAATGTGTTAAAGCTCAATTAATAAAAAACGGTAAACATGTAACAGCTTTTGTTCCAGGGTATAATGCTATAAAATTAATTAATGAACATGATGAAGTATTAATTGAAGCCATTGGTGGAAAGATGGGAAGAGCTAAAGGAGACATTCCTGGAATTAGATGGCAAGTAATAAAAGTTAATGATCAAAGTTTAAACGCTTTATTAAGAGGAAAGATCGAGAAGGGTAGAAGATGAATTTAGATTTTAGATTATCTGATTTAGGTAGTAGAGGAAAAGAAGCAGCTTTACAAAATACAGTAAAGACAATGGCTATGATTGCAGGGTTAGCTTCTTTAGTAGAATCTCCTTTAATTGGAGCACCTTTGGTTTTAGGATCAGGAGCAACTATGGCAAATGGAAATTATATGAGGTTTTTAAGAAGAGTAGGAAAAGATATAACTAATGTTGCCAGAAAATTAAGATACTCTAACTTAAGATATACCTACAAAATGAAAAGATATGGAATATAATATGAGACTATTCAATAAATGGGAAACAAATTTTGAAGTTATTGATCCTGGATTAAAGAGTTATATAAACATAAATCCAATAATCATTCCTAGAACTGGTGGTAGAAATGTTGGGACTCAATTTTGGAAATCTAAAAATAATATTGTAGAAAGATTAATCAATAAATTAATGATTCCAGGACACAGAGGAAAAAAACATAGAATAAGTTCTGGACACAACACAGGAAAGTCAATAACAAATTATAATATTGTTATAAAAACATTTCAGTTAATAGAAGAAAGATTAAAGAAAAACCCTGTTGAAGTTTTTGTTAGAGCTGTAGAAAATGCTGCTCCTAGAGAAGAAATAACAACAATAGAGTATGGTGGAGCTAGATATTCACAAGCTGTTGAGTGTGCTCCCCAAAGAAGAGTAGATCTAGCTTTAAGAAATATGGTGCAAGGATCTTATTCTCAAACATTTAAGAGTAAAAGAAAGATGTGGGAATGTTTAGCAGATGAAATTATTAAAGCTTACAATTCTGATAATAAGAGTAATTCTATTGCAAGAAAATTAGAGTTAGAAAGACAAGCAGATGCTTCTAGATAATCATTAATTCTTTAAAATTTAAAGTATGGGCCTGGCAGGACTCGAACCTGCGACCTTCTCCTTGTAAGGGAGATGTCATAGCCACTAGACCACAAGCCCAATTAAAAGAAAATCTTTTAACTTAATTTAAAAAGTTTTGGATTAATAATTAAGATATAAACTTTAAGAGATCATAAGCTGCATGTATAGATGCTCCACCCATCACCCCAAATACACCAACAGAATAAACTGGATTCTCATTAATCCATTCTTTTACTTTATGAGGTGCAATTATATTTGACATAGTTATAGTACCCAAAGTAAAAAATAATCCTCCGAATTCTAGTAGATGACTAAACTTAAGATTAGGATCTACTCCTAAACCATTATCTCCTAATAAAGTTTCTAATCCTTTTTCTAATAAAAAAGCTATTGTAAATCCTGCAGCAGATCCTTCTATAGCTGCTTGCATTTTATCATATTTAGGAGATTGATATCTTTCTGGTAAAAACTTTTTTACAAAATAATGTGATTCATTACAAGCATTTTTTAATTTTCCTTCTCTTGGAAGGATAGTTTTCTTTTGCATTTTATTTCATAGAGACATAATTTATTTAACCTTTTCTAATCTTTCTTCTAGATCTTCATAAACTGAAAATAGTTTATCTATATCTTGAGATATAGGTCTTAATCCAAAACGTCCAATCGCTAATCTTCTTAAATGAGTCTTTCCTCTGTATAATCCAACCAATGTTCCTTCATGTACAACTTCCATTAAATCTAATTGATTTCTATTAACAATCTCTTTTAAAATCTTAAATCTCTTTAAATTTAATTCTCTTTTTTCTGGAACAATACTATCAAAAAAAATATGGTCTAAACGAGACCCATAACCATCCCTTTGATTTTCATTATTTGACGCAATAACAAAAAATCCTTCTATTAAACCTACATAAGTGTAGGGCTTACTCTTTACATAATCAAATATTCCTTCGACCCATCCAGGAGTTGTAGTATTCTCTGAACTTTCTGACATTTTACCTAATTAGTTTATAATTTTAGAACTCTTTTTTTATTATATCTTAAATTTTGATTTATAAATATTGTTTTTATAAACTATAATAATCTTGCAACACAACCATATCCAAATCTTCTAAATTCTTAACTATCTGTAATCTTCCATTACCTACTTGAGATATTTTTTCAGCTAATACTTTTCCTTTTTTATCTAAATTTATCCCAATCATAGATATTGTAATTCCACAACTACATGCATTCTCAACAGCATTTAATGTTTCTTTTTCTGGATCTTCTCCTTTAGTTGGCATTGCATCTGTTATTAATATTAAATGTTTAGTAGAGTCATCATTAGGAAACATTTCAATGGCTTTCATTATTGTAGAAGCTATATTTGTTTCTTGTTTAGCTCTTATTCTTACTATTTTATTTAATAACATCATAAAATCATGTGTTGGATGAACTATATCTTCAACTTTAGACCCAAAAACTAACAAACCAACTTCATCTCTTTCTTCTATTGCTTTAAAGGCTAGAGCAACCCCTGCTTTTTTACACATATCAATTTTATTACCCTTCATACTACCAGAAGCATCTAATCCATACACAATATTTATTTTTCCTTTAGATTCTTTTTCGAAACTTCTTAGATCTCTCTTTTCTATATTTTTATGATTTCTTTTTATTGCTACTTTAATGGATTTTCTTAAAGCAATATCTCTATATCTATCTCCTTTCTTAAATTCTTTAACTTCTTCTTTAGATCCATAGTGAGATTTTTCTCTATTGAACTTTTCTCCAATCAGTCCTTTAGAAACTAGATTATCAATTTCCTCAACATACAAAGATAATGCAGCAAATTTTAATCCATCTTCTGTTATTTCTAAATCTTTATTTACAATTTGATTATCTTGCATTTCTTCAAATTTATTTAATATTTTTTGTTTAATCTTTCTTTGAACTTCTGGAAATCCTACATCATTTTCATTTGCAATTTGTCTTATGAAAGATTCCCCATAAATTTCTTTAGCTAAAGAATAATTTTTCACAATTTGTTGAAACATCATATCAGGATTGAAAGAAAATAAATTATTATTTAATGCATTTCTTAATAATTTTCCTTCTTCTGATTTTTTACCTTCTAAAATAGAACTCAAAAGTTTGTCTTCTTTATTTTGTTTTTTTAACTTGCCCTCTTTCTCTTCTATGCTTCCTTTTATACTGCTACGGTAAATCACCACTTTTGTCCGTTTGTCTTGGATCTTGTTTTTGATCTAAAAAATCACTTAATTCTTTTTCAATAAACTTATTTGAATTTGTTAAGTATTTTACACTTGGTTTTAATTTGATCCTATGAGAGATTACAGAAATAATTGCTTCTTTTACATCTTCTATGTCTACTTTCTTTTTATTGTTTAAAACAGCATTACTTTGTGCTCTTTCATACAATCCTAAAGAAGCTCTAACAGAAGGAACCCTTTCTAAATCTTTATTTTCTCTTAACAATCTAACAAACAAAACAGATTGAGTTAATAATTCATCTGAAAATTCTACTTTTAATTTATTACCTTTTAGATTTATAATTTGTTTTTCTAAATCTAAAGTTTCAGGATAAGACATATAGATCATATCAAATCTATCTAACAAAACTTCACTTAACTTTTCAGTTCCAGCGAAATCTTCTGGATTCATACTTCCAATGAAAATAAAATCTGCATCAAAATCAACATCATAATTTCCTATTGTAACTTTCTTTTCTTCTAAAGCTTGTAATAATGCATTTTGTAATTTTTCAGGACATCTATTTATTTCATCAAAAAATAAAACTCCTTTATCTGCTTTGAAAATCTTTCCAGGAGTAAAAGCTTCTAAAGATGTTGGACCGTGTTTTAATGCTTTTATTGGATCAATATCTCCAATTAAATCTTCTACATTTAAATCAGGAGATCCTTGCACTCTAATGAATTTACCTTTTTTATTTATTTTAGATACATTTTTTGCTAAAGTTGTTTTTCCAACTCCTGGTGGTCCAACTAAAATAATATTTCTTCTGATCATTAAAGCAGATTTTAATTGCTTTTTTGATTCTTCTTGTCCTAAAATATCTTCAAAATCTTTTATTTTATCAAATTTCTCCACTTTGAATAATCTCCTTTGTTTTTGGAATTAAAATTGTAACTCTTCCTTTTCCATGATTTTGTTTTCTATAACCTTTTGATTCATAGCATAGATTATCTGCTTCTTCTTTTAATTCTTCTGCATCTACATACCCATCCATTGGAATATGAGTTGCAATACCAACACTTATTGTCATAGGTATAATTTTTCCTTTATATTTAAATTCATGTTCTTTTACTGCTTTTGCTAATCTTGTTCCATACATCATAACATCTGGTAGGTCTAGAGCTACAACTGCAAATTCATCTCCTCCTAACCTATATGCTCTATCTGACGGTTTTATACTTTCCCTTATAATTCTACCTAATTCACTTATTACATGATCTCCAGTATCATGACCTTCTTCATCATTGATTGATTTAAAGTTATCACCATCTAAGTAACATAATGATAATGATCTTTCTCCTCTCCTATCTTTTCCACTTTGTTCATCTCTTCTTATCCTAACTCTTCTATCAAGAGGAACTAATGCATGTATGTCTTGTTCAAATATTTCTTTTCTAAGTAACCCACTTAATCCATCAGTTTGAAATCCCTTACTCAATTCATGTATTTCTCTATTTTTAATGTTAATAACGCCCTCTCTTATCTTTTTTCTCTTTCTATTCTAATCTCTAAATTAGCAATATGTGCTCTTACATCTGGTGGTAGAGAGGGTATATCTATCATAATCTTCATCTAAATTTGTCCTTTATAAATCTTACTATATTCCTTATTTAAGAGTAGTAACATACTAGAAAAGTTTATAAATTGATTAAATTCTTATCAATAAAATAGAGATTATATCAAAACTTTTAAAAACATCATAATCAAAAATTAACTATGGCGGATAAAATTCCAGAACTCCCTGAAGGATTAGAAATTCCTAAAGATATTCAAAAAAAATTATCTCAAATTAAAGCAAAAGTAGAGAAATTTAAGAAAGAAGTTCTAAAGAAATTTGAAGAATATGTAGTTGGTATAGAGTTATTACCCCCAGAAAAATTAACCCCAGAAGAAGAACAAGAATTAACCCAAAAAGAAAGAGAAGAAAGAAAAGATTGGATTAATGTTTTAGTATTAATAGATGATTCTGATTCTAAAAAAATGTCTAAATTAGAGTTGAAAGATAAACTAACTAATATAATTGAAGATTCTGCTAAAAATATTGATGAAAACATCAAACCTAATACTTTAATCATATCTGAATTAAAAGAGATGTGTTTTGATGGAAAATATGAGATTCTAGGATTAATTGGAATGGGAACAATACTTTATGATAAAGGGATGTTAGGTGCATTAAAGACAGCTGAGATCCATAAAGAAATGACAATTAAAAAATTTGAGAAATATGTTTTAAGTTATATTGCCATTGGTAGTTTATTTAGAGGAGACGCAAATCCAGGAGACATTGATGTTTCTATTGTCATAGATGATACTGATGTAAAAAAAATGCCTAGAGTTGAATTAAAAGAGAGGTTAAGAGCAATAATTCAAGATATGGGTTTTAGTGCTTCAAAAGCATCTGGAGTGAAAGCAAATTTTCATGTTCAAACACATATTCTAACTGATTTTTGGGATTCTGTTAAAGA
>PVBE012003477.1_pt1 | contig 36244 bp, 22 predicted proteins | sample 1631181 | NCBI WGS metagenome assembly PVBE01 (sample SAMN08397723, study PRJNA350692) | Marine metagenome, whole genome shotgun sequencing project. | isolation source: water | place: Pacific Ocean | collected 2012-04
CCGCGCCTGCTCCGGCACCCGCGCCTGCTCCGGCACCCGCGCCTGCTCCAGCACCCGCGCCTGCTCCGGCACCCGCGCCTGCTCCGGCACCCGCTCCGGCACCCGCTCCGGCACCTGCGCCTGCTCCGGCACCCGCGCCTGCTCCGGCGCCCGCGCCTGCTCCTGCTCCTGCTCCGGCACCCACGCCTGATCCGGTCCCGAACGCCGTGGCGGCCCACCACGTAGTCGACACCGGTGTGAAGTCGTGGGTCCCGCTGCTGCGCAGCCCCCACCCGAGCTCCACCATCGCGGCGCTGATCACCAACGGCACCCGCGTCCGCGTGAAGCGCACGGGTAAGTGGAACCAGGTCGAGATCCTCTCCGGGAAGCACGCCGGTAAGGTCGGCTGGATCACGGGCGACGTCCTGAAGCCCGAGTAACAGCTCGGGTCGAGCCGGCGCGATGATGCGGTCGGGCGTGCGCCCTACGCTCCCGCGCTGGCGCGCGGGTCGCCCGGGCCCGCCCACCAGCCAACAGGCTCCACTGCCTTGTTGATGGGGGGATGTACGCTGACCCTCTGTTGTCTGATCGCGCGGCTGGCGCCGCGCGGGCGAAGGGGCCTACGGCGGCCCCCTCGCGCTCCCCCTGCCGGCGGGGCTACCCGCCCCCCAAGCATCAGCCCCGCGCTTCGCGCGCGTCTGAGCGCCCGGCCCCGCCGGGCTGCATGCATGAGAGCCGTGGTCGGCGTGCGCCCGGCATCATCGACCACGGTCACCGTGAGCACCCCCGATCTCTCCCACCTGCGGCCAACATGGGTGGATCCCGGTGGCGCGTGCGGGCTTGCCCGTACGTCCCCGAGGGAGCGTAGCGGGCCTCCCGCGAAGCCGACCGAGGGTGGCGCCCGAAGGGCCGCCACCAAAAGGGGGGTCTGGGGGTAACTCCCCCAGATAATTAGAGAAACAGAACCGCCTCACACCGACCAGGGTCGGCCCGCGTCCGGATCCCTGCGCGCCCCCCATTCGTGCGGTTCCACACCCAGGGCCGCTACCTCCCGCGCAAGGCGTGGAGCCGCCTGCCGCTGCGCCACCTCAACGTGGACAAGGCGCACCTGACCATCGACCACGTGCGGCCCGAGAACCTGGTCTTCTGGCTCACCGGCTCGGACGAGCGCGCCTCCAGCCGGACCGCGGACCGCATCGCCGAAGCGGACGTGACCCTCGAGTCGACACCCGACACCCCCGCCTCGACCTGGCTGAACCTCGCGGACTACGCCCGCCGGCCGGCTCCTGGCGTGTACGAGATCTCCCTGCGCCACGAGGACGCCCACGACGTGCGCCGGCTGCTGTTGTCGGACCTGCACCTGCTGGTCAAGCGCGCCGCGACCCGGCCCGGCGAGCCCTGGTCGCGGGACGCATGGGCGTGGGTGGTGGGCGCCCACGACGGCCGGCCCATCGGCGGCGTGGACATCTCCCTGGTTCAGCCGAGCGGGCGCGCGGTCGCTACCTGCCGGACCCCGGCGACTGGCGGTTGCCGCCTCCAGGTCGACGCGTCACCCACGCCCGATGCCCCCGCGCCCTTCGCGGTCATCGCGCGGCACGGTCGCGACGTCACCTGTCTGAAGTTCGACGAGCTGCGCACCGACGCCCCCGGCGCGGCCACGTACGGCGCGCCGTACCACAAGGTCAGCCCCTACCAGGTCGCCCCCTACACGGACCGCGGCGTCTATCGTCCCGGAGAGACGACCCACCTCGTCGCGGTCGTACGAGACGCCCTCCACCGCGCCCCACCGGCTGGGATGCCCGTGGCCCTCGAGCTGAACGACCCGCGCGGACGGGTCGCCAAACGAATCACCGCGCGCACCAACGCGGCCGGCCTCGTCGCCTTCGATCTCCCACACACCAGCTACGCCGCCACCGGCGCCTACGACGCCATCCTGAAGGTCGCCACCCGTCAGGTCGCCCGGCACGGCTTTCAGGTCGAGGCCTTCGTGCCGGAGCGCATGAAGGTGACCGCCGAGCCCGTCGAAGCGGTGGTGCTCGCGGGCGCCGCCGTGAAGGTCCAGGTCGTCGCGCGATATCTCTTCGGCGGCAGCGCCGAGGACGCCCAGGTCAAGGCCACCTGCCGGCTCTCGGCGGGCGGCGTCACGCCCAAGAGCCTGGCCGGCTACACGCTCGGCATCCCGAACGCCACCCCCGCCCGCGACCTCGGCGCGATGGAGGGCGTGCTGGACGCCGAGGGCAAGACGACGCTCACATGCCCGCCCTCGGGCGCCGTGTCGCAGACCGCGCGCGTGACGGTCGAAGTCGCCGTCTTCGAAGCCGGCAGCGGGCGCTCGACCGTCGACCACGCCTACGCCACGGTCCACCCGGGGCCGCGCTACGTCGCGCTCCGCACCGGCGCCCGTAAGACCGCCGTAGGACAGGACTTCGAGGTCGAAGGGCGCGTCGTCGACATCCACGGCAAACCCGACACCACCGTCTCGGAGGTGGTCGTGGAGCACGTGCGCCTGAACGGCACCTACGGCTGGTTCGTCGACGATCGCAGCGGCCGTGAGCGCTGGTCGCGTCAGCTGCGTCCGACCATCGAGTCCTCGAAGAAACACCCCGTCCGAGACGGCCGCTTCGTCGTGATGGTGCGCCCCGCCGCGGACGCCGACCGCTTCATCGTGCGCGTGCGCGCCGGGGAGGCCGTCTCGGAGCTGCACCTGGCCGGCAACGTCGAGCATTACGAGTGGAGGCGGCCGCGCACGACCCGCGACCTGCGCCAGACGCCCCGCCCGGCTCCGCCGACCGCGCTGCGCGTCTCGGCCCCCGCGAAGATAGACGTCGGCGCGCGCGTCCCGGTGACCTTCGAGGCCCCGTTCAGCGGGCGCGCGCTCGTCACGGTGGAGACCGACCGCGTCATCCGCTGGGGCTGGGTCACCGCGAAGCCGGGCACCAACAGCTGGGCCTTCAAGCTCGACCGCTTCGCACCCAACGTCTACGTCGGCGTGCTGCTCACGAAGGACCCTCACCTCGAATCCCCGCTGGCGTATGTGCCGGACCGCGCCTTCGGAGTGCGCAGCGTGACTGTCGTCCCGAAGCGCTTCACCCGCGCCGTGAAGCTGTCGGTGCCCAAGGAAGTGCGGCCCCACGAGACGTTGGAGGTCGATCTCGACGTGGGCCGCGGCGACGGGCCCACCTTCGTCACGGTCGCCGCCGTGGACCAGGGCATCCTCTCGCTCACCGGCTTCGCTTCCCCAGACCCTGCCCGGCAGCTCTTCGCGCGCCGTGCGCTCGGCGTGGACACGTTCGAGACCATCGGCTGGGCCCTTCGCCTCGGCGGCGATCCGGCCATCTCCTCGGGCGGCGGCGCGGACGGGCCCGAGCTCGGGTCGAGCGCCGCCCGCCCGATCAAGCCGGTCTCCCTCTGGTCCGGCGTGGTCGAGGTGCCTCGCAGCGGCAAGGCAAAGGTGCGCTTCGACGTGCCGCAATACCGCGGGGCGCTTCGGGTCATGGCGGTCGCCGTCGGACAGACGCGCGTCGGCGCAGCCTCGGCGCGGGTCCTCGTTCGCGACCCGCTCGTGTTGCAGACCACGCTGCCTCGCTTCCTGGTCGGGGGCGACGAGGTGGCGGTGCCGGTCTTCGTGACCAACCTCGTCGGCGCCGACCGCGAGGTGACGATCTCGCTCGAAGCGAAAGGGCCCCTCGAGCTGCTGGGTGAGACGCGCCGCACGGTTCACGTGGCCGACGGGGCATCTGCGCGCGTCGTCTTTCGCGCCAAGGCCCTCGCCCAGGTCGGCGGGGCGGCGATCCGAGTGGAGGCCCGCTCGGGCGACCTCGTCTCCCACGACAGCGTCGAGGTGCCGTTCCGCTCGTCACACGCCCGCGAGCGCACGGTGTCGGAGGTGTCGGTCGCGCCGGGCAGGCGGCTCGACGTCGGGGCCCGAGCCGGCGATTGGCTGCCCGGCACCGAGAAGACGACGGTCTGGGCGACGACGATGCCCCACGCGTCTGCCCTCCATCATCTGAAGTTCCTCGTCCGCTACCCGTATGGGTGCGTGGAGCAGACCACCTCATCCTCGCGTCCCCTCCTCTTCGTCGGTGACTTCCTGCGCGACGTAGGACCCGACCTCGTGCCCGCAGGTGACATCGACTCGATGGTCGCCGCGGGCATCACGCGGCTGCTGTCGATGCAGACGCCCGCGGGTGGGCTCGCATACTGGCCCGGCGGCTTCGAACCCAACGCGTGGGGCACCGCGTACGCCACCCACTTCCTGCTCGACGCCCGAGACGCGGGGCACCCCGTCCCGCCCGACCGCCTCGACGCCATCCTTGACTGGGCCGAACGCGCCCTCGACGGCGACTCGGTCGCGTACGGCGCGGCGTACCTGCACTTCGTGCTCGCTCGAGCCGGTCGCAAGCGGACCGCGCAGTCCGCCCGCCTCGCCCAGACGCTGAGCGGTCGGGCGGACGCCTCTGAGGATGCGTTCCTGGCCCGGGCCGCGGTGTACCTCGGCGGCGACAGACGACACGAGGCGCTCCTGCGGGCCGTCGACGTCTCGCCGATCGACGCGGCGCGGGCCCTGTATGGCAACTACTACTCCGACCTGCGTCGCCGCGGACTCGTGCTGGCCACGCGCGTCGACCTCTTCGGCGCCGACGACCCGCAAGCCCGCGCCCTCGCGGACGTCGTCGGCGCGGGGCTCAAGAAGCGCAGCAACAGCTACAACACGCAGGAGCTGATGTGGGGCGTCACCGGGCTCGGGAAGTACGCACGCGCTCAGGCGTCGAAGATGCCCCCGCCCACCCTCACGGTGAACGGGCACGCCGTCGCGCCGCGACCACCCGACCCGAAGCGCAGCGACCGGGTGTGGATCATCGCAGGCGCCAGCGAGCGGAAGTCGGTCGAGCTCACCGCGTCCCCTGCCGCGCCCGCAGCTGTCAACGTGGTGCTGAGCAGCGAGGGCATCCCTGCAGCGTCGACGCAGACGTACGGCGGTGACGGCCTCGAGCTCACCCGCGAATGGCTGGACACCGCCGGGCACCCACTCGAAACGCAGGGCATCGAACTCGGTACCCTGGTGTACGTGCGCGTGACCCTCGAGAACACGGCTGGCCGGAGGCTCGAGAACCTCGCGCTCGTCGACCGCTTTCCGGCCGGGTGGGAGATCGAGAATCCCCGCCTCGGACGCGGCAGCCTGCCCGACTGGGTCGACCCGAGCGATCTGTGGAAGATGCAGCACATGAACATCCGCGACGACCGCGTCGAGTTCTTCGGCGGCATCAACACCAGTAGCGAGGTGCAGGTGGTGTACGCGGTGCGCGCCGTCAGCGCCGGCACCTTCCTCGCCCCGCCGGTCTCCGCGGAGGCGATGTACGACCCCCGCGTCTGGGCGCGACTTGCCGGCGCCTCCGTGCAGGTGCGCGGCCCGTGGGGTCCGCTGGTCGACTGATGGGCTGGAAACGCCGAGTCCGGCGGGCCGCTGTCGCGTCCGCCATCAGCGTCCTGGTCGGCCTCGTCTGTGTGGTCGCGTTGGCGTATCTGCTGCCGCTCCCCACCCGGCTCGGCTTCGTAGACTCCACCGTGGTGAGCTTCCGCGATGGCTCGCCCGCCCACGTCTTCCTCTCACCCGACGAGAAGTGGCGGGTCCGGGTCGACCTCGACGAGGTGGATCCGCGCTACGTCGAGGCCTTGCTCGAGCTCGAGGATCGGCGCTTTTGGTCCCACGGCGGCGTGGATCCCACCGCCATCGTGCGCGCGGCGGCGTCCAATGTGGCTCGCGGTCGCGTCGTCTCCGGGGCCTCGACCATCACGATGCAGCTCGCTCGCCTGCTCGAGCCGCGCCCGCGCACATTCCGGTCCAAAGCCATCGAAGCCTTCCGCTCGGTTCAGCTCGAGCTGCGCCTCGACAAGCGGCGCATCCTCGAGGATTACCTGCGTTTCACCCCGTACGGGCGCAACGTCGAGGGCATCCAGGCGGCCTCACTCGGCTACTTCGGACACCGCGCCGACGCCCTCTCCCCTGCCGAGGTCGCGACGCTGCTCGCCGTCCCGCAGGGTCCCGCGAGCCGGGCACCCCGCCCGTCGCATTCGGCACGTTTGCGCGCTGCACGCGACGACATCGCGGCCCGGCTCTCGCTGGCCACCGACCTCGACGAGGTGCGGGCGGCCCCCGTCCCAGAGCGATTCACGCCCTTTCCGCGGCACGCGCGCCACGCCGCCTGGTGGCTACGTCCGCGGGCTCGCGGCGACCGGATCGAGACCACGCTCGACCGCGGTCTGCAGGCGCTCGCCGAGTCGCTCCTGGCGCGCCACGCGTCCCGACTGAAGCCGCGCGGCGTACACAACGCCGCGGTGGTGCTGATGGAGCACGACACCGGCGCCGTACGCGCGCTCGTCGGCAATATCGACTTCGACGATGACGCCCACGCGGGGCAGATCCCCGCCTTCGCCGTGGCGCGCTCTCCGGGCAGCGCGCTCAAGCCGCTGCTCTACGCGTTGGCGATCGACCGAGGCCTGGCGCTCCCCGGATACCGGGTCGCCGACGTGCCGACCCGCTATCCCGACTATGTGCCCGCCAACTACGACGGGGCGTACGCGGGCCTCGTGCGGCTCGACGACGCGCTCTCCCGCTCGCTGAACGTGCCCTTCGTCCAGCTGCTCGGCCGCCTCGGTCTGCAGCGCTTCCTCGGCACGTTGCGCTCGATGGACGCGGCCAACCTCGTCGACCGGCCCGGCTACTACGGGCTGTCCGCGGCGGTGGGCGGCGTGGAGCTGACACCTCTCGAGCTCGCCGGGGTGTTCGGCGCGCTCGCGGGGGATGGCCGCTTTCGCGCGCCACGCCTCACAGGCGCCTCCGAGGCCCCGCGCCCCGTGCTCTCCGCAGGTGCGGCGTGGCTGACGCGGCAGGCCCTCCGTCGCCGGGACCGACCGGACTTCCCGCGACGGCGGCAACTCGCCGGGGTGCCCGCCGCGATCCACTGGAAGACCGGGACCAGCGCCGGCCATCGCGACGCCTGGGCAGCGGGCTCCGGGCCTCGTCACACCGCGGTGGTCTGGGTCGGCAACCTCGACCGCACACCGAGCGCCGCGCTCGTGGGCGCCGACGCCGCGGCGCCGCTCCTCTTCGATCTGCTCGAGGCGGTCTCGCGGAAGACGGACGACCCAGGGGACACCCGTCCCGACGACCTGGTGGCGCTCGAGGTCTGCGCCTGGTCCGGATACCCGGCGAGCGAGGCCTGTGAGCGCACCGAGCGCGCGTGGGCCCCGGTTCATGCGGTGCCGACCGAGCGCGACCCGTACCACGTGCGCGTGGAGGTCGACGTGGCCACCGGTGAAGCGGTGGACTCGAGTTGCCGCCACGGACGCGACACGCAGTGGCGCTTCTTCCGGGTGTACCCGCCCGCCGTCCGTGATTGGCTTGCCCGCCGAGGCGAGCCGCCGGCTGCGCTCCCGCGCGACGCCACCGGATGCGCTCCGAACCGCCCCGGTGGCCCGCCGGCCATCGTCTCCCCGCCGCCGGAGACGACCGTCCGCCTCATCCCGGGCCTCGACCCCGCGCGACAGTCGGTGGCGCTCGCTGCCCGCAGTGACCAGCCGGGCGAACGGCTCAGCTGGTTCGTCGATGGCGCCTACGTCGGCCAGGCCGCACCCGAGGAGCGCGTGTGGTGGACCCCCGCGCGCGGTGTGCACGAGGTGGTGGTCGTCGACGCCCGAGGACGCACGGCGACTCGGAACCTACACGTGAGCGCGATCGACTGAGACTGCCCCGGGCGACAAGGTGGACCCTGGTGCGAGCGAGCGTGAGGGGCTACAAGCGCCGGATGAGCGACCACTTCCACCTCGACCACGACGCGCTGCGCGACCTCGCCGACGACCGGATCGTCCGTCGCGGGTTGACCTACCACAAGGAACATCGGGTCGTGGATCTCGGCTGGGACGGCCCCCGGCTCTGGGCCACCGTAGCCGGGTCCGAGCCCTACAGCGTCGACATCGAGCACGACGGCGAAGACCTGCTCTTCAGCTGCAGCTGCCCCTTCCAGTGGGGGCCCTGCTGCAAGCATGTGGTGGCGACCCTCGTCGCGTACGCGGCCCAGAAGCCGGGAGAGCGCGCCCCGTCCGACGCCGCCGCCGAGGCGACCGAGGCCCGGATCCGCCGGGGTCAGACCGAGGTCAGCGTGGAGCGCGTGGCGGGTGACGCCTGGCCGTCTCGCTGGCTGGCCCGCGCCATCGACGCGCCGGCGTCGCGACCGCCGTACTCGGTCGAGGTGCGCGACTGCGATGAGCGGGTCAACACCTGCGCCTGCGCGGACTTCGCGAGCAATCGGCTGGGGACCTGCAAGCACATCGAGGCGGTGCTCCACCGGCTCTCGAAGGGCGGGCGCGGCAATCGTCGCGTACGCCTGGACCGGCCGACCGTCTTCGTTGATTGGCGGCGGCGGCGGCCGACGGTTCGGTTGGCGTTCGGCGGCGAGCCTGGCCCTGCGGTGCGCGCACTGCTCGATACCCACTTCGACGCCGACGGCGCCCTGCGCGGCGAGCTGCCGGAGGCGGTCTTCGCGCTCGAAGCCGAGCTGCTCGACACAGACGAGATCTACCTCGGAGAGGACGTCCTCCGCATCGCGCGCCAGGCTGCGGCTGACGCCGCCCGCGTCCGGCGGCGAGGCCGGCTCGAGTCGGCGATCCAGGCGACAGGTGGGCGGATCCCCGGCGTCGACGCGACGCTGTACCCCTACCAGGTCGAGGGCGTGGCCTTTCTGGTGTCGACCGAGCGCGCGGTGCTCGCGGACGACATGGGCCTCGGCAAGACGTTGCAGGCCATCGCCGCGAGCGCCTGGCTGGTCGACGAAGGGCGCGCCGAGCGAGTCCTGATCGTCTGCCCCGCCTCGCTGAAGCATCAATGGGCCCGTGAAATCCAGCGGTTCACCGGCAAGTCGGTGCAGGTCCTGGGCGGCAACGCGAAGGCCCGCGCGGTCCAGTACCGCCAGCGGGCGACCTATATGATCGTCAACTACGAGCTGTTGCTGCGCGACCTCTCGCGGGTTCAAGCCCTGGCCCCCGACGTCCTGGTCGTCGACGAGGCCCAGCGCATCAAGAATTGGCGGACCAAGACCGCGGGCGCGGTGAAGTCAGTGGCCTCGCGGTACGCGTTCGTCCTGAGTGGGACGCCACTCGAGAACCGCCTGGAAGACCTCTACAGCCTGATGCAGCTCGTGGATGCTCGGGTGCTCGGGCCCCTTTGGCAGTTCATGCTGCTCTTCCACGTGACCGACGAGCACGGCAAGGTCGAGGGATACCGCAACCTGAGTGAGCTGCGGCGCCGCCTCGCGCCGGTCATGCTGCGCCGCGACCGGGCGCTCGTGGCCGACCAGCTCCCGGCGCGGGTGCAGACCCGGATCGATCTGCCCCTCGACGTCCGCCAATGGGAGCACCACGACGCGGCGATGCGAGCGGCCGGCACCCTCGCAAAGATCCGCAAGCGGCGACCGCTGACGCCGACCGAGACCAACCAGCTGATGTCCGCCCTCCAGAGCGCGCGCATGGCCTGCAACGCAGCGGGCCTGGTCGACGGGGAGACCGACGGCTCGCCCAAGCTCGACGAGCTGCGGCGCCTGCTCGAGGAGCTCGCCGTCGACGGAGGTCGCAAGGTCGTCGTGTTCTCGCAGTGGAAGGGCATGACCGACATGGCAGAGCGCATCGTGCGCTCGCTCGGCCTGGGGTTCGTGCACCTGCACGGCGGGGTGCCAACCGCGAGCCGCGGGGCGCTCACCGACCGCTTCCGCGAGGATCCGGCCACCCAGGTCTTCATCTCCACCGACGCGGGGGGCGTCGGCCTGAACCTCCAGTCAGCCACCGTGCTCATCAACCTCGAGTTGCCGTGGAACCCGGCGACCCTCGAGCAGCGCATCGCCCGAGTTCATCGGCTGGGCCAGCGGGAGACGACGCAGATCCTGCTGCTGGTCAGCGCCCGCTCGTACGAGGAGCGCATCGGCGACTTGATCTCGGGCAAGCAGTCGCTCTTCGACAACGTGGTCGCAGGCAAGGACGACGCCGACGCGATCGGCCTCACGCGGCGCGCGCTCGACGCCGCCCTCGAGGCGCTCAGCGCGCCGAAGGACGCGCCCGAGACGGCCGATCCCGAGACACCCGATCCCGAGCCGGCGCTCGCGGCCTCCGAGCCCACCGACCGCGGGGCCGAGGCGCCAGAGGACCTGGCCCCGGTCGTGGCCGCCGTCGGCGCCGTGCTAGGCGACCGCATCGAGCGCATGTTGGTGTCGGCCGGCGCCCTCCTGGTCGTCGCCCGACACCTCACCGAGGCGGACCGCGTCGCGGTCGCCTCGCTCCCCGCCCAATGCCCGGTGGCGTTGCTCGATCCCGCGACGTACGCGGCCTTGGGGCACTTCGGGGGAGGACTCGAGGGGACGCCAGTCGAGGTGCCGGAGCCCCCACCCACGCCCTCGGTCGCCGCGCGGAAGCTCGAAGCCGCCGAGGTCCTCGTCGAGCGTCACTGCATCGCCGAGGCCTTCCCGCTCCTGGTCGACGCCTGCCTGCACGCCTTGGCCGAGCGCCTGGAGACGCCTCCCCCGCCCCCAACCGAGGCCGCGACCTGGCTGCTGACCCGCGAGCTCCCGTCAGCCGACGCCCAAGCGGTGCTTCGCGCGCTGGCTCTGGCCGCGGCGCCCTCCGTCCCCGACGCGCTGGTCGCCGCGACCCTCGATGATACCCGGCGGCTGGTCGCCCGTTGAGCAGGAGCGTGCCCGGCGCGGTCGCCCGCACGTGGCAGGCCGGTCACCGCCTCGATCTGAGCCGCGCGGACATCGCTTTCCTCGCCGGCATCCGCGCGCTGCTTCACCACAGCGAGGACGCGGCCTTGGACGACGGCCAGCTGCGCGAGGTGTTCGCGGTGGTCGACGAGCTGGCCCAGGGTGATCCCGACAGTCGAGCGGCCCGGGGCACCCGGTCCATGGCGCGGCTCCACACCCAGCGGCTGTTGGCGCAAATCGGCGGGGGCACCTTCTCGGACACCGGGCTTTACGCGCTGACCGGCTTCGGCAAGGTCCTCGCCGATTACTACGCGGGACAGGACGCCCTCGACCGACGCAGCCTGCTGGTCCTGGCGAACCGGCTGCGGGCGGATCTCGCCGAGGTCCTCCAGCGCGCCCGGCGAGGCGGCGACGATGCTCATTGGGACGACCTCGTCGCCCAGCTCCGGCTCACAGTGGCGGACCTCGTCGAAGGCATCGACCGGCGTGCGCACGGGCTCGACGACCAGCAGGCGGAGATCCGGACCGAGATCGCCGCGCTGCTGGAGGCGGATTGGGTGGACTCGATCCCCCGTTGTGAGGCGTTGCTGGCCGAGACCGGCGACCGGTTGGTCGAGTTGCACGGCCTCCTGATTGAACAGACCAGCGCGCTGCAGCAGCTCCTGTTGGAGATCCGCGACGCCGCCGTCGACGCGGGTCGGCCGCTGGCAGACCAGGCGGCACGCGTCGTTCTGCACCAGGTCGAGCGGCTCGACACCTGGGGTGAGGCGCGCTTCGCTTCGTGGAAGCGCTACTTCGAGGACGTGCACGACTTCATCCAGCGGGTCGTTCGAGTCGATCCCTCGCGGGCCGTGGCCGAGCGGCTGCGGGATGCCGTCGAGGACTACTTCGACGCCCCCTGGTCGCTGACGGTGACCAGGCAGCCGCGCTATCTCCACCTTCGCGCGCCGGATCCGTCAGAGGCACAGGCGCGGGCGGCCCGGCCCACCGAGGACCGCGCGCCCCACCTCGAGGCGTCCGCCCCCGATCTGGCCGGCGAGCTCGATCCGGAGGCGCTGGTGGCCGCCGCGTTGCGGACGGGCGGACGCGCACGGTTGGTCGCGCTCCTGCGAGCACACCTCCCCGGGCTCGACCCCGACCAGGCGGACCGCCTCGCCGGAGACCTCGTTGAAGCGCTCGCCCTCGCTGGCCAACCCACCCCGCTACGCGAGCTCCGCTGGACGGCGGTGGGTGCCGGCTCGGTACAAGACCTCGTCGTGGAGGGCCCGCGTGGTTGAGGAGCCCTTCGGCTCGCTGGAGGAGGTGGTCACCGATCCGCGCTTCCCCGCGGTGGACCACACCATGCGCACGGGTGGGCACGTCGACGTCGACGACATCGCCGCCTACGAACTGCTGCAGCAGGGCCACGCGCTGCTCGGCCGCTTCTACGAGGGCTACCGCTGCCGGCTACGCCACGCTCCGGAGGGCTACTTCCACCTCGTCAGCGAGGGCGACCTGCTCGGTCACGCCCACCTGACGCGGGCCGAGATGCTGGTCGGACAGATGTTGGCTCTGGTGATGATGGAGCCGGCGCACCTGGCGGTCGGAGGCATCGACCTCGACCGGCTGCTGGTCCGGCTTGGCATGCTGGTCGGCGAGGACCGGCTGCTCGCGCGGCTTTCGAATCGCAAGCTGGGCGAGGACCGGGCGACCGACGCGAAGAAGGCTCGGATCGCTGTGCGAAAAGCTCTCAACCGCCTGGAGAAGTTGGGCTTCCTGCGCTTTGAACGGGCGAGCGGACACATCCGTCCTCGCAAGCCCGTGTTGCGCTTCGCCGATCCGGTGCGCGAGGCCACGGACCTGGAGGCCGCCCTGGAGGCGCTGGTCGCGCGCGGCGAGGTGACGCTGCTGGCGCCGCGGGAGAACGCGTGAGCGGGCGGACGCGGATCACCGATCTGGTGCTCATGAATTGGCGCGGGGTCTTCTATCACCGCTTCCGCTTCGACCGGCACATCACGGCGCTCGAGGGCGGGAACGGCGCGGGGAAGACCACCGCGATGATCGCCGCCTACGTCGTGCTGATGCCCGACCTCTCGTTGGTACGCTTCGGCACGGTCACCGACGGAGACACGGGAGGCGACCGCGGGCTGTACGGGCGCCTGGGCGGTCGCGTCGCATACAGCGTCTTGGCGTTCGAGTTGGCGGATGGCGGTCGGCTGCTCGCCGGGGTGAAGCTGGAGCAGAAGGCGGCGCCGCGCGTCGAGGCGACCCCGTTCGTAGTCACCGGGTTGGGCGAAGTGGATCTAGAGGCCGTGCTGCTGCGACGCGACGGGGGCCTCGACACGATCCCGACGCTCGTGGAGCTGAGTCGGCAGGTCGGCCGTGCGGGCGGCCACCTGCACCGCTTTCGGAACCTCGGCGAGTACTTCGGGGCGCTGTTCGACCACGGCGTGGCGCCCAGGCGGATGACCGGCCGCAAGGAACGGCAGCGCTGGAACCAGATGCTCCACACGAGCATGTACGGGGGGCTGTCGAGCTCCATCCAGGGCAGCCTGCGAGAGTATCTGCTCAGCGAGGACGCGACGCTGCGCACGCACGTCGCTCGGATGCGCGAGGCCCTCGAGGCAAGCCGACGCACCCGGCGGCAACTCGAGACGACGACCCGCGAGTACGACCGCCTGCACGCCGTCTACTCGGCGGGTTGGGGCATGCTCGAGGCGGGGTTCCACGCGGCTCGGGGCCACGCGCAGGAGGTCCGCACCACCGCCCTTCAGCTGCGGACCAGACACCACGACGCACGCCGGGCGGCCGCCCAGGCCAGCGCCGACGAGGCCGACGCACACCGAGCGCATCGCGTCGCGATGGGCGCCCTGGCAGACGCCACCGACCAGGCCGACGAGGCCCGAGACCTCGCGCAGCGCCACGAAGAAGCCGCTCGGGTCGCGGCCGCGTTGGCCGTAGCGGCCGACGTTGTGGTCGCGGCCGAGGCCACCGTCAAGCGAGCGGCGGCGCTGCTCGCGGCGGCCGATCGCCGGTTCGTCGCCGCGACACAGCGGGAGGACACGCTGCGCGCCCGGCTCAGGGACCTCAACCGGGAGCGCGGCGATCTGGGGCGGGCCTGGGAGCAGATCATCGCCCGAGTGCGCAAGTATCGGGTGGCCGTGCGCGCGCTGAGCGACGCCCGGGAGCGGCTCGGGGATCTCGAGCCAGAGGCCGCCGAGCGGCACCTGGCAGCTGCGGTGGCGTCAGGAGCGGTCGCGGAGTCGGAGGTGGCGGACCTGCGGGGGGCGCTCGAGGCCGACGACGATCATCGCGCGCGGTTCGCGGAGGGTCTCGCGGCGTTGGAGCGGCTCGTCGGTGGCGCCGTGGTTCGGGCCGACGCGGCGGGGGTCGCCGAGCGGGCCGATGCGGACGCGCGCGAGCAGGCGGTCCGCGCCGCGGGCCGCGACGACCTGCGCAGGGCGCTGCCCGAGGTGCGCGACAGGGCGAGACGACAGGCGGTGGCCCGGGCGCTGGCAGACGTGCTCGACCCACCGGTGGTCGACGCCGCGGGCGCCCGCGCGGCGGACCGCGAGGCGCGCGAGGCCGTGTCGGCGGCGGCGCGCTCACGCGGCACCCACGACGCGGCGCTGGCGGCGGCCGGAGAGCGCACCAAGGCCTTACGCGCGGACCTCGCGCGCCGAGAGGCCGATCTGACGCGCTGGTCCGAGGCGCGCGAGGCCGGCCAGCGCCTCGAGCAGATCCACGGCGTCGAGCTGGGCGGCGCCCGGGATCTGCGGACGTTGGAGGCCAGGACGAGGGGGCGGCTGAGGGCGGCGGAGGAGGAGGCGGCCGACGCCGCCCATCACCTCGCGGCCTGCGTTGCCGAGGCCGACGAGCTGGAGCAGACCGGCGGTCGCCTCGATCCGCGCCTCCTGGCGCTGCGTGACGCGCTCGACTGCAGGCTGGCGGCGGAGGGCTTCGAGGGGGTGGCCGCGGGAGACGCGGCGGAGGTCGAGGCGCGGCTCGGTCCGCTCCACGACGCGCTCGTCGTCGACGACGTCGAGGGGGCCGCGGCGCTCCTCACCGACGGACCGGCCCGGCCCGACGAGGTCTGGCTGCTCGAGGCGACGCCGAAGGTGCCCGACGGGCCGTGCGTCGGCGACGCGGTGCTGGTCGAGGCCGGTGCTGGAGCATGGCGCCTGACCCGTCAGCCGGAACGCCCCACCGTCGGCCGCGCCGCGCGGGAAGCGGAGGTGCTTCGGCTGCGGGTGGCAGCGAGCGAGGCGAAGGCGGCGCTGGCGGAGGCCGAACGACGACGCGTGGACGTGAGCGAAGCGCTCGCCGGTCTGCGTGAAGCGACGGAGCACGCGGCGTGGTGGTCGCTGGCCGCGCCCGACGTCGCAGAGGTGGAGGCGGCTCTCGTCGAGGTGCGGGAGGAGATGCAGGCCGCCCGCGAGGGTCGGGACGCGGCGGTCGCCGAGGCGAGGCGCGCGGCCGCGCGGGCTGCGGGCCTCGCCGAGCTGATGGGAGACGCGGATCTACTGGACGCGGGCGATCTGGCGGCCGAAGTCGAGGCGCTCGCCGGGCGCCTCGCAGACGCGGAGACGGCGGCGGCCTGGGTCGAATCGAACGCCGCCGACGTGGCGCAGCTCCGGGCGAGCCACGGGGTGCTGGCGCACCCGCCCGCTGATCCGGCGCGTCGCGCGGAGCTCGCCGCCCGGCTCGAGGCGGCACGGTCGGAGCGGATGCAGCTCGGGGTGCTGCGCGAGCGACTGGAGACGGTGGTCGCCACCCGGGCGGATCTCGAGTACGCCGGCCAAGAGGCGTTGCTGGCGAAGAATGAGGGGGCCGGCGCGGCGCTCGACGCCGAGTTCGCGCGGCTCGAGCCAGAACACACCGCGGCGACGGAGGCGCTCGCGAGCGCGCGCGACTCGGACACCACGAGCCGCGCGGCGCTGGCCGAAGCGGAGGGGCAGCTGCGGGCGGATCGATCGGTCCGCGATGGTCACTCGGAGGCGCTCTCGGCGCTCGAAGCCGACCCTTCGGCCGACGCCCTGGCGGCGGCCCGCGGAGCGCTGGCCCAGGCCCAGACGGCGTTGGCTGACGCGCAGACTGCGGAGCGGGCGCTCGACAGGGCGGTCGCGGCGGCAGAGGAGGCCACTCGGCATCGGCGGGTCTTCGCCGAAGAGCTGCGGAGCCAGCGGGCTGACGCGGTGCGGAAGTGGCGCCCGCGGCACCGAAACTGGATGGCGGTTCGGCGCGCGGCTCGGAGCGCGGACGTCGCCCGCCGCTTGCTCGAGCCCGAGGTCGTCGCCCGATACGCACAGGTCGGCAGCATCAACGCCAACGCCGCGGCGAGGCGGCACGAGGATCGACTGGCCGAGCTGCTCGTCGAGGCGCCGGGCGGGGCGCCGCTGGCCCAGATGCTCGGGGAGATGCGCACAGTCGACGGGCTGCTCGCGACCGCCCAGCTCGAGGTGTGGTTGGCGGTGCGGCGCTGGCTGGGGACACTCATCCCGCGCGACGTCGTGCAGAGCGACGACCCGTTGACCGCCATGGAGCGCCTCCGGGCCCACATCGATGGTTTGCGCGGACATATGGAGCAGCAGGAGTCGGACCTCCGGCAGCGCGCGGATGGCATCGCCAACGGCATTGGGGTGCGTATCCGCAAGGAGACCACCGAGATCCGCAAGCTGAACGACGATCTGGGGCGGGTGAGCTTCGGGGCGGTGGCGAGCGTGCGCATTCAGGTGGAGCGGGTGCCCGCGCTCCAGCGCCTGCTCGAGGCGCTGAAGACGCAGCTCGACCTCTTCGACACCGACGAACGCCTGGAGGACGCGCTGGCGCGGCTCTTTCAACGGGTGGGCGGCGGTCGAATCGCGGGGGAGCGGCTCCTCGACTATCGGGAGTACATGCGGCTCTCGGTCGAGGTGATGCGCAAAGGGTCGAGCCGTTGGGAGCAGGCGCGGCCGGCGTCGCTGTCGACTGGCGAGGCGATCGGCACCGGCGCGGCAGTGCTGGTGGTCGTCCTACGGTCGTGGGAGCGCGCCGCAAAACAGGCGTATGGGCGCGCGGCGACCAGCCTGCGCTTCCTCTTCCTCGACGAGGCGACGCGGCTCAGCCAGGACTCGCTCGACACGCTGGTCGAGTTCTGCGAGCGGATGGACATCCAGTTGCTCATCGCCGCGCCGCAGGTCGCCCGGGCGCGGCGCGGGATCACCCACCGACTCGTCAGGCGGACCGATGAGCAGGGTCGTGAGCAGGTGGTGGTGCGCGGGCGCACCGGGTTTGCAGGGGCGTAGGGGTGACCCAACTCGATCCGTCGCGACTCGCGGACCGGATGGCGATGATGCGGCTGCTCTCGACCGGCGAGTTGCGGCGCGGCAAGCGTCTCGATGCGTTGGTGGCGCGCGCGTTGGAGCTCGGCTGGGCGCGGCAGACCTCGCGCGCGTCCCACGTCGCGATCACCGACGCCGGGCGCAGCGACCTGGAGGCGCTGCTCTGCCGGATCTGGCCCGGGTGGCGCGAGGCCCGGGCCGACCTGCTCGCGGCGGAGCTCGCGCTCGACCCGCGGGGGCTGCGGACCCTGCGTGACCGCGCGCGGATCGAGCGAGGGCCGGCGCTGCCGTCCCTCGCCAACCGGCGCACGGTCGCGGCGGCGGTGGCCGAACACACCAAGGTGCAGCTGAGCGCCGAGCAGCGGGCCGCGGTGGAAGCGGTCAGGACGACGCGTGACGGCGTCGTCCGCCTGCGCACCCCAAGCGGAATGCGGCTGCGCGTCGGGCAGGCGGAGCTGGGTCTCGCGCTCTGGATGGACTCGGTCGGCGAGGTCGCCCTGCCCGAGCGCGCGGTCGCCGCGATCGAGGTGCTGGAGCCCCCGCGGGCCGTGCTCACGGTCGAGAACCTGGCGGCTTTCGTCGATCTGCCCGCCCCGCCGGGGGTCGCGGTGGTTTACGTGCCCGGCTGGGACACCCGGCTGGCCGTCCGCCTGTTGCGCGCGCTGGCCTCGACGCCACGGCTCCACTTCGGCGACCTCGATCCGGCCGGGGTCGAGATCCTCGCCCACCTGCGCCGCGAGCTTGGCCCGACGGCCTGGTTTGTTCCCCCGTGCTGGCGCCCCTACGCGAGGACCCATGCGCTGCCAACAGGCACCCCGTGGGCGGCGCTTCCCCCCGACGCGCCGCAATGGGTGCGCACGGAACTGGTCGAGCGCGCGCGCTGGTTGGAGCAGGAGCCGCTCTTGCTCGACGACGCGCTGGGCCCCGCGTTGGACGCCGCGACGAACGAGCTGTAGGACCCGCGGCCCGAAGTAACGCCCGAACCCGGGAGGAACTTCTGGTTGCGGTACCAGGACCCGCGCTGGTCGACGCAGCCCGCCTCGGGTGGTATGCGAGGAGCATGAGAAGCCTCGTCCTGCTCCTGCTCACGGCGTCGGTCGCGCTTGGCGCCGACCCGCCCGTCATCCCGCCTACGGTGTGGATGGGCCCGGTGCTCTCGACCAAGACCCAGGGCGCTTCGCTGATCGCGAGGCGCTTCGAGGAGACGGCCCGGCGCGAGGTGCGCAAGCTCAAGACGACCCGCCTGGTGGGCCCACGCGAGCGGGTCGTCCAGATCAAGGCCGGCGATCTCGACCCGCGAGTGGAGCGGGCCGAGAATCACCGCACGACCGGGCAGGCGCTGTACGACGCGGGCAAGCTCGACGCCGCGAAGAAGGACCTCGACGCGGCACTTCAGCTCTACGAACACGCGATCGTCTCGGTGAAGCGCATCGACGCGGTCGCGCGCACCCTCGGCTACCTCGGTGCCGTCCACTGGAAGCAGGACCAGAAGAAGGTCGCGAAGGCCTTCTTCTGGCGCGCCGCGCTCCTCGCGACCGACGAAGAGGTCGCGGAGATGCCCGCGGTGGCGCGCCCCCACGTCGAGGCGCTGCGGAATAAGGCCGCGCGCCGGCCCCGCGGCCGTCTCAGCGTGAAGTCGGTTCCGAAGGGCGCCGAGGTGCTGGTCGACGGCGAGTCGCGCGGCAACGCACCGCTCACTGTGAAGGGGCTCGCGAGGGGGCCGCACTACGTCCAGATCCGCCACGCGGACGCGGGCTGGGCCGGGGCGGTCGTCGAGCTCAAGGGGCGACGCCCTCGAAAAAAGCTGTCACTCGTCGCGTCGCAGGAGCTGGGCCAACGCAAAGCGGAGGCGGTCCCACCCAAGGCGGTCATCTCGATGCTCGAGGGCTTCGTGAACAAGCCGCCGCAGACGCACAGCCGACGCGCGAAGAAGCGGAAACTGAAGGCCCGGCGGAAGGCGCTCGCTCGCGCGCTCGACCAGACCCGTGCCCTGACGCATGCGGACTTCGCCGTACTCACCCTCGTCGAAAGCGACGGCAAGCGCGGCTTCGTCGCCCGCATCTGGGTGCACCAGCTCGCGTCCGACCGGCGTCTCGAGCTCGAGCCGCTTCCCTTGGGCTCCGACGTCGCGAACGTCTTCGTTCCTGCGATCGCCTACGCGAAGTCAGTCGCGGCGAAGGTCGAGCTGATGCGAACGACGCCGCCCGAAAAGAAGAAGAAGAAGAAGCGGCGACGGCGGCGGCGACGACGACGGTAGCCGGCACTTGCAGTCGCCGCTCTGGCGCGCGACGTCCTGACCTGCGCCGCCACCGTCACCCGCGCCCGGCCCTCCACCGTCGCCGCGCATGCCCTGCCCCCCGCCGTCTCCGCGCCCCGAGCCGCCGTCTCCGCGAGCCCCTTGCGCGTCGCCAACGGCGCCTCCGTCTCCCAGCGGCCCGGGTGGCGGCAGGCCTCCATCGGGCGGCGCAACCACGCGTCCACGGAGCCCGACAGTCACGACGGGGCGGTCCGGGTCGGAGGTCGACAGAGCCACGCCCGTGCGGTCGGGGTCCGCCTCGCCCTCGCGAAGTGTGACCTCGAAGCTCGCCGACAGCCCCGCGAGCACCCGCGCCGAGACCGGCTGCACCGAGACTTGCGGCACGAGGGCGTTGGCGCGCACATCGAGCGGCGCGTCCCCGTCGTTGTGCACCTCGAATCGTCCGCTCGCGACACCGGCGCCGTCACCGAGGTCGAGCACCTCCGGCTCCACGCGGATGTCGGGCAGCGGCAACACCGCGTCTGCCTGCGCCACCAGCTCGACGCGGTCGCGGTCCTCGTCGAGCGTCACGTGCAGATCGACCGGGATCATCCACTCGAAGTCGAAGTCGGCGATCTCGAGGAAGAGGATGGGCAGAAACTGCAGGCCCACCTCGCAGCGCATCGCGCCGTTTCCGCCGGGCGCCAGGTCGAGCGCCGCGCCGTAACCACCCGCGGGGGGCCCCGCCTCGATGCTCACCTCGTCGCTGTCGAAGCGCGTCCCGGCGAGCGTCATCTCGAGCGTCTGGTAGCGCCCCTCGGTGAAGCCCTGCATGTCGAGTCGGAATCCACCAGAGACCGGCACGTCTATGTCGCCGAGCGGCGTGTCGATCACCACGTCGAAGAAGAGCCCGAGCACGTCGTACTCGAAGAGCGTGAACGCCTCCGACTCGCCGCGCGCCTCGATGTCCTGCTTGAACGCGAAGGGGTCGAAGGTGGTGCTGCCCGCCATGCGGCTGCCGTCTGCCAGGTCGCCGACGAACGGCACGGGGATGTTGACCTCGCCGTCGATCCCGACCCCCTCGTATTCGAGGTCGTAGCGGATCGTGATCTGCAACTCGATGCCGTAAGCGACCTCGAAGGTGCCGCCATTTGGGCACCCTGAGAGCACGAGCGCCACCGGCGGCGGCCACGCCCCGACGACCTGCCCATCCATCTGCACCCGGCCCGCGTGTCGCTCTTCGTCGATGAGGCCCCCGAGCTGCGCCCGGAAGCGGATCTGAACCTCTTCGTCGTCGCCTTCCGGCAGCCAGCCGCTGTCGAGCGTGAACCCGGCGAGCCCCTCGCACCCGACGGCGACGAGCGTCAGGTTGGCGACCTCGCAGCCGAGCACATCAGGCGGGCATTCGGCCGGTCGTTCCCCTCCGAAGCGGGGTCCCTGGTCGGCCCGCGCGACGCACGCCACGGTGAGCAGCGCGAGGAACAGACCCGCACGAGAGAAGTACCGGCCATAATCCGCGAGACCCGGTCGTCGAGGCCAAGGCGCGACGACAAGGCGTACAGGAGGTACGTCGAGGAGGAGCAACGCAGGCGTCGGCGTTCGGGGCCGTGGATTATGGTCGGTACTTCTCGAGGGCGGGTCGGGATGTCCTCTGCCACTCACGTTGCGAGACCTCGGTCGGCGATCCACCAGTCGTTGATCAGGCCGCAGGACGCGTGCAGCCCGCGGTCTCCGTCCACGTTCACGCGTCGGACCACGCCGAGCATCGCCAACACGTCCGCCGCTGCAGTCATCCGCGGGACGCCGACCGCGCGGGCCGCGTCCGCGAGCCGCACCGCGTCGCCCACCGTCACGAGGTGGTCGAGCAGATCGGACTCGACCCCGCCGCGCACCTGCCGGGCCACCGACACGCAGAAGGAGGCGCAGCTGTCGACGGCGCGCCGCACCGCGGCGTCGACCGGGTCTGAGTCGTCGCTGCTCCAGGCCGAGAGCAGATGGGCGGTCAAGAGCGGGTGATTTCCGCTGCGCGCGAGCAACGCGTTGACGTGGGCTCCGGGCACCCGCTGGCTCACCCAGGACCGAGCCTCGTCGTCCGTGAGCACGCCCAGCGTGAACGGCCGCAGCCGCCGGGTGCGCGGCAACATCGGGAGCAGCCGCCGAAGCGCGCGACCTCCGGTGACGAGAACCGCACGGGGCTGTGCGCTCGCGAGGCGCTGCACTACCAGCTCGACCATCGGCGCCTCGATGCGGTCGAGCTCGTCGCACACGACCGTCTTTCCCGCGAGGTCGCGGGGAGGCGCTTCCCCCGCCCCGATCACCACGAGGGCGTCGATGCCGCGCACGGCCGCCTCTACGAGATGTGTCTTTCCGATGCCAGCACCGCCGAGCAACGCGACCCACTGGCCTTCGTCGAGGCGCCCGCGCAAATTGCGCGCCAGCTCAGCTCTACCCACTGCGTACAACACGGCCGAACGCTAGCACGCGGCCGGGCGAGGAGCGATCACGGTGCGACGCGCAGCGGGGCGAGCCCGAGGCCTTCGAGCAGGCGCTCATCCCCCTCTTTGTGGGTGCCCCAATACGGGATCCGCTGGGTTGGCTCATGAGTCCTGCTCGATGCGAGCGCGCACGACGCGCACGAGCGCGTCCAGGTCTTCGCAGGCGTTGAGCTCAGGGGCGTCGACCCACACCTCGAGCCCCGCCGCGGCCGGCCTGAACACAGCGGGCAGCGGCACGTCGCGCACTCCGTAGCGCTCGGCCAGCTCGTCGCGGTGCAGGAACTCGATGGTCGCGTCGAGCCCGGTGACGAAGCGCTTCCAAGCGCGCTTCATCCCGAGGTTTCCGTAGGTGAGCGCGCACAGTGAGCACGCGTAGGTCTGCGGCGAGACAATCTTGTGGGCGTAGTAGGTGAGCATCGAGAACAAGCCGGCATCGGCGTTGTAGACGAAGACGAGGTGCATCACTTCCCCTGGAGCGCAGCGCGTACAGCCACTTCGTACGCACGAAGTCCGGGATAGCCACGCAGAAGCTCGCGAAACTCCGCCGCCACCCCGCGCGCCCTCTCCCGTCGCCCCATCGCTCGGAGCGCCGCTATGCGACCCACGTAGGCCTCGCCAATGCCGCGGTCGGCCGCGATTACGTCGGCGTAGAGCCGCTCGGCGCGCCCGGGCTCGCCTTGGGCCGCCCGAGTGTCCGCCAGCGCGAGCCGGACGCGCGGCGAGGGGTTCACCGACAGCGCCTTTTCGAAGTGCTCCACCGCGGACTCGTATTGCTGGATGTTCTGGCGCGCGCGACCGAGCAGAGCGTGCAGCCGCGCCGCCTCGTCGGCAGGTGCGCCATCGAGCGCGCGCTCGAGAGACGCCGCCGCGACGGTGTACTTTCGCTGGTCCATCCACGCCCGGCCCAGCACCGCTGACACCTCTCGGTCGGGCGCCTTCTGCGCCACCGCCGCCAGCAGCTCCGCGGCCTGGGTCCACTTCCCCTGCGCGCCATACACGAGCCCCAGCGCACGCTGCACGCGCAGGTCGTCGGTGTACGCGTCGTGTGCCTTCCGCAGGTGGCTCTCGGCCGCCTCCGGCTCGCCGCCCGAGAGCAGCGTCAGCCCGAGGTAGAGGTGGGCCGCCAAGGAGGCAGGATCAGCGGCCAGGGCCTGCTCGAACCAGGCGCGCGGGTCGTGGCCCGTCAGCGCCGCGAGGTTGCCGAGCGCCACCTGGTAGCGCGCGGCCTCGGCGCCACGGAGCAGCGGGAGCGCCTGCTGGATCGCGTGCGCGGCGGCTACCGCCCTCTCCGGCGGCAAGCGCTCCGGGGCGTCCACCAGCACCCGGACATGGGCCTCACGCAGCGCCTGCTGGACCTCGCTGTCGATCGGGTCGAGACGCCGCGCCGCCTCGAGCGCCACGAGCGCGTGGTCCGGTCGACCATCCACCAGCGCGCGTCGGGCGGCCGCGATGTGCGCGCGCACCTGGGCGTCTCGAAGCCGCGTGTCGGCAAGCTCGCGCCACTCGTTGGCCGCCAGCGGGACGAGCGCCGCCACCGCGAGGCCAGCGAGCACCCATCGCGTGAGCGTCGCCATCTCTATTTGCGCCTGGGATCACGCCTGGGGCATTCCACGGCCACGCCCAGCTCGAGCGCGTCGACGGACAGGTCGAAGACCACGTGGCTGCCTTTCGCGACGACGTTGACCGCGCGCAGCGCGTGTGCCCGGTCTTTGTGGCGTGCGTGCTTGGTGAGAATCAGCGGGCCGCGTGCTTTCGCCGTGGAGTTGGGCTTGAGCGTCGGGGCCCGCCGCCGTTCGGTGCCTCTGCCCGGCTTGCCGTAGCAGCCTTCGTAGTGGAGCTCGATCACGACCTCGCTGAGCGGTGCCTTCGTCTTGTTCGTAAACGTGACGACGACCTCTTCGCCTTCCTTCGCGCCGGTCAGGCCCTCGAGCGGCTTGATCGCATCGACCCTGAACCCGTCGACCCCGGACGGCTCGGTGCGTCGCACGCGCATGCCGTTGTACGAGACTTCCCAGTCGGAGCGCATCTGCATCACCTGGCACTCGGCGGTGTGCTTCACGACCGGGTGCGCAGGTCGCGGGACGACGGCGCCGGTGACGATCACGGGCTTGCCCAGTAGAGCTTTGGCGTCCGGCACCTCGCCGACCAGCTCGACGTAGCCGACCTGGAAGTGCTTGTTGACCCAGTCGTCCCCCTGGGCGGTGCACAGTCGGTCGGCCTGCTCGGTCAACACACCCACCAACGCGGTGGGCGCAGCGAGCGCGGCGAGGGGCAGAACGGCGATGAGACTGAAGGTGCGCATGTCTCACCCTACCCCGGAGGCCCCGGACGCGGCATTCTTCCGCCCGTGCGACGCCTGAAGACCCCGCTGCGGTACGTGCTGGCCTCGTTCTTCGTCTTCGCAGGCGTGGGGCACTTCACCCAGACCGCCTTCTTCGTCGAGATCGTCCCGGCATATCTCCCCGCGCCCAACGCGCTCGTCTACCTGTCGGGCGTGGCAGAGGTCGCGGGCGGCCTCGGGCTCCTGCTGCCCCAGACGCGTCGCGCGGCCGCCTGGGGCCTGGTGGCGCTGCTCGTCGCCGTGTTTCCCGCGAACGTCGACATGGCGGTCAACCCACGCCCCATCCTCAACGCGCCGTCGTGGATGGGGCTCGACGAGCCGAACATCACGGCGCTGCTGATGCGCCTCCCGCTGCAGGCCGTCCTGCTCACGTGGGCGTGGTGGTACACGCGGGAGGACGCCCGATGAACCTGACCCCGGCTGGCCGCGGCCGCGAGGTCGACCTCGGCGTGGACCCCGGCGTACGCATCGAGCCGGCGCTCGCCACCGAGCTGCTCGACCGGCTGTTCCCGGCAGAGATCGACGACGAGGTGCTCTCGGGCTTCGCGCGGATCCGCGACCTCGCCACCAAGGTGCGCCTCGAGATGCACGAGCGCAGCGTCGAGATGCGGGTCGGCGTCGGGCGTGACGCCGCCTGGATCACCGGCCCCCACTACGCGCTGCGCGAGCGCTACCTCTACGCGCTGCAATGCGGCACCTGCGAGCGCTTCGCGGTGTGCCGACACGTCCTGGCCGCGGTGCTCGCACTGCTGTGGGAGGTGCCGAGCTACCGTCGCGAGCTGACCGAGTCCCTCTGGCGCCGGGCCTTCGCGCCGCTGATGGCCGCGCCCGCAGTCGAGGTGCCCGCCGCCGAGGACCGCCCCCGCGGCTGGATTCGCGTGGTGTTGCACGGACTCGGCCAGCCGGCTCCGAGCAAGGCGGTGCTGCCCGGGATGCTGAGCCTCGAGCTCGTGCGCACCTCGCGCCGAAACGGTCGCGCGCTCAAGCCGCAGCCGGCGCCCCGCTCCATCGACGCGATCGAGCGGAAGGTGCGCGACCTCTCCGCAGGCGACCGCGCGCTGGCGCGGCTGGCCGAGCAGCGCCACCTGCTGAAGCATGTCTCGAAGCACCGCTACGCCGACTCGGTGACCGTGCAGGCGGAGCTGAGGCGCATCGACGCCGACCTCTTCGCGGGGCTCGGCGACGCCACCGAGCTGATCTACGGCGGCGACCCCGTCACGACCACCCGCGAGCCGTGGCGGCCGGGCCTGCGCATCCTCGACGGCGCCGGCGGTGGTCTCGAGCTCGAGTGGGCGCGCGCGCCGCTGCAGGCGTACCCGGTGGGCGAGGGCTACGTGCTCGACGCGGACCGCGCGCTCCGCCCGGTAGGTGGCGAGGCCGGCGCCGCGCTGATGGAGCTCGTCGGGCGTCCGCTGCCCGGCGTCCCCGAAGGCGACATCGACGTCTTCGTCCACGAGTTCCTCGACCGCGCCCCGCTGCAGCTCGACGTGCACGCCACCCAGCTTCCGGTCGAGCGCATGGTGCCCGAGCCGCGCCTCGTGCTGCGCGACGACCAGGGCGTGCTCGTCGTCGAGCCACGCTTTGCGTACGGCGACGTCGAAGTGGGCCGCGACGGCCCAGGCCTGGTGCGGATCGACGACTCGGGCGGGCCACGCTTCGTTCAACGCGACGCGGAGGCCGAGGCGGAGGTGCTCGCGGAGCTCGACGCGAACACGCCGGACGAGCCGCTGAAGAACGACGTCGCCTACGACTTCCTGCTCGACGCCCTCCCGAAGCTGCGCGGCTTCACGCTGATGATGGATCCGACGCTGCGCATCCCCGGTGGGACGATCGATGCGTCTGTGGGCTTCACGTCGGGGGTCGACTGGTTCGACGTCGACGTCGCCTTCGACCTCGACGGTCGGCATGTCCCCGCGACCTCGGTCCTCGCGACCTGGCGCGCCGGGCGACGCTACATCCGCTTCGATGACGGCTCGCTGGCGCGGCTGCCGAGCACGTGGCTGGCGCGCCACGGTGCAGCGACTGAGGAGATTCGCGAGATGCGGGCCGCGCGCGGTGGCCGGTTGGGCGCGTACGCGGCCTCGCTCGCAGCGGGCCTGCTCGAGGAGGCAGATCCCGAGGAAGATGGGCAGACCGCCCCCTGGCGCGAGGCCGCGCGACGCCTCAACGACTTCGAGCGCATCCCCGAGCGCGACCTCCCAGTGGGTGTCTGTGCGACCCTGCGCGACTACCAGCACCGCGGCTATCGGTGGCTCGCGGCCATGCGCGACCTGGGCTTGTCGGGCGTGCTCGCCGACGACATGGGCCTCGGCAAGACGCTGCAGACACTGGTGCTGTTGGCCGACACCCATCAAGACACAAGTGGGCCGCCCTCGCTGGTGGTCGCGCCCACCTCGGTCATCCACAACTGGTTGGCGGAGGCCGCGCGCTTCACCCCGAAGCTGCGCGTCGCACTCTTCTACGGTCCGAGCCGTGGAGAGGTGCCCGAGGACGTCGACGTCATCGTCACGAGCTACGCCCTCCTGCGCCTCGACGCCGCTCTCGAGCGGCCCTGGCGATACGCAGTGCTCGACGAGGCCCAGTTCATCAAGAACCCGACGAGCCAGGTCGCCCGCGCCGCCCGTAATCTCGACGCGCGCCATCGGCTCGCGCTCACCGGCACGCCGATGGAGAACCACCTCGTCGAGCTGTGGAGCATCTTCCAGTTCCTGATGCCCGGCTTCTTCGGCAGCCGCGCCGCGTTCGAGCGCCGCTACGCGATGCCGGTCCAGAAGAAGCAGGACCACGAGGCCCTCGAGGCGATGCGTCGCCGCCTCCGCCCGTTCATCCTGCGCCGGCTGAAGTCGGAGGTCGCCTCGGAGCTGCCCCCGCGCACCGAACAGGTCCTCTACTGCGAGCTGGGCCCGGCGCAGCGGCGCGTCTACGACGCGGTACGCGAAACCTATCGCGACCAGGTCTTCGAGCACGTCGAGGTCGCGGGCATCGAACGGTCCACGATCCAGGTGCTCGAGGCGCTCACCCGCCTGCGCCAGGCGTGCTGCCATCCCCAGCTGCTGCCGTTCCCCGAGGCGCGGCGCGTGCATTCCTCGGCGAAGCTCGACCTGCTCTCGGAGCTGCTCGACGAGATGCTCGCCGAAGGTCACCGCGCCCTCGTCTTCAGCCAATGGCCTTCGCTGCTCAAATTCGTGGCGGCCGACCTCGACGCGCGGGCGGTCGAGTACATCTACCTCGACGGCGGCACCAGGCGGCGCGGTGAGCTGCAGACCCGCTGGAACGAGGAGGATGGGCCACCGGTCTTCCTCATCAGCTTGAAGGCGGGCGGCACCGGGATGAACCTCACCGGCGCCGACCACGTGATCCACCTCGACCCGTGGTGGAATCCGCAGGCGGAGGCGCAGGCGACGGACCGCGCGCATCGGATCGGCCAGACCCGCCCGGTGATGGTCTACAAGCTCGTCGCGCGCGACACGGCCGAGGAGAAGATCCTCGAGCTTCAGGCCCGCAAGCGCGCGCTCTTCGACGCCGCTGTCGACACCGACCGGCTCGAGGTCGACACCTTCTCACGCGAGGACCTGGTGGCGGTGCTCGGCGACCCCGTTTGACCGTGTGCATGGCCACCGACAACGAGGTCCTCTGATGCGTCGGCTGCTCGTGCTCACGGTGCTCTGCAGCGCCGCCAGCGCCCAGGACATCACCGTCCTGCCGCCCACCCGCAACGTCGACTTCTACCAGGGCCCGATCGTCAGCTCGCATCGCGTGATCGGCCTCGGGGGCGCCTACACCAGCATCGCGTACGGCGGGGACGGCCACCTCGTGAACCCCGCCGCCTTCGCGCTGCGTGACCCTTTCGGCGCCGACGACCACTTCGAGTGGGACCTGACGCTGTCGTGGCTCAACGTCTCGGAGAAGAATGTGGACCTCACGCAGTCGGGGCGTGGCGGCGACTTCGAGCAGGTTCAGTTCCTCCAGGGCGGCGGCCACGTGAAGCTCGGGCGTCATGGCTTCGGGGCCCACATCATCGCGCAACGCTGGACGGTCATCGTCGAGGTCGACGGTGAGCCGGTGACGGCCCACTTCCAGCAGTCCTTCGGTGGCCCGGGGTACGCGTTCAACTTCGCCCAGGGCGAGTTCGTGTGCGGGGTCGTCACCTTCGCCGGCAAGGCGGGGCTGCAGATCGACGGCGACGACGTCGCCTCGGTGGAGGGCGCCGGACTGCTGCTCGGGTGCGTCTGGGGCCCATTCGACGAGCCGTGGCGGGTCGGGGCGACGCTGCGGACCCCGGTCGTGGGCTCGAATTCCGCGGGAGACGAGGAGAAGTTCGGCACGGTGATCCCGGACGGCATCGCGGTCCCGGCGGAGCTCGCCTGGGGCGTCAGCTGGATGTTCGGCAAGCGCCGCTACAACATCCGTCCGACCTTCGGCTACGTGAAGGACCCGCCGCCGCGCGACGTGGCCCGCGAGTACGTGCTCGTCAGCGCCGACGTGGTCCTGACCGGCGCGGTACCCGATGGATACGGCATCGAGGCGTTCCTCGAGGACGAGCTGCAACGCTCCGGAGAGAACGCGACCGTCGGGATGCGCGCCGGGATCGAATCGGAGCTCGTGCCCGATTGGGTCACGGCCCGCGCCGGCAGCTACTACGAGCCGAGCCGCTTCACCACGTCGAACGGGCGCATCCACGGCACGCTGGGCTTCGACGTCAAGGCGCCGCTCGTCTGGGACTGGCGCCTGAGCGCCTCGCTCGATGGCGCCTCGCGCTACCTCAACTGGGGTCTGGGGCTGGGCTTCTGGCACTGACCGCGGGCTCGATCCGGGAGCGCGCGTAGCGCCGCACCGTCGTCCGATCGACCCCGAGGATGCGGGCGGCCACGGTCATGTTGCCCTGCGCGCTCTCGAGCACCCGCCCGACGTACCAGTCGCGCACGGTCTGCAGCGACGCGGCCCCGCGCCGGATCGGGTCGGGCAGCCCGTCCGCCTCCGCAGCCGACGGCGCGACCCCGGCCGCGCCCCCGCGCAGACCTGCGTCGAGCCCCAGCATGAGGTTGCGGATCGCGTTCTGCAGCTCGCGCACATTGCCGGGCCAGCCATAGGCCCGCGTCTCCGGCGCCCGCAGCCAACGCCGCAACTGGTCGACGTCGTCGTCGCGAGTCAACCCCTCCCCGACATAGCTCGCGACGAAGGCCTCGCCGATGGCCGGGATGTCGTCGGGCCGCTCGCGCAGCGGGGGCAGCCGGATGACGTTTCCCGCCAGGCGCTCGAAGAGGTCCTGCCGGAAGCCGCCGGCCTCGACCATCGCCTCCAGGTCTTTGTGGGTGGCGGCGATGTAGCGCACGTCCGCGCGATGGGTGGCGTCCGACCCGAGCGGGTGCACCTCGTTGGTCTCGATCACGCGGAGCAACTTCACCTGCGTGGTGCTCGGGAGGTCACCGACCTCGTCGAGGAAGAGGCACCCGCCGTGCGCCGTCCGGATGCGCCCGATGCGTGCATCCGTTGCGCCGGTGAACGCGCCCTTCACGTGCCCGAAGAGCTCGCTCTCGATGAGCGTCTCCGGGACCGCCGCGGCGTTCAATGACGCGCTGGGTGCCGGCTGCCCGCTCGCGTCGCCAGGTGTCCCCGCGAGCAGCGCGCGCGCCACCAGCTCCTTGCCCGTCCCCGTCTCGCCGAGCAGGAGCACGTCGTGGTCACGGATGACGCGTTCCATCTCGAGCGCGCGCCGCAGGGAGTGTCCGAAGCACGCCGCCCACACCTGGCGCCGCAGCCGCGCCATCGGCGCCGACCCCCCCTCCAACGCGTGCAGGGCCGCGTGGCAGCGCCCTGCCGCGAGGACGACGCGCAGATAGCTCGAGCGCGGTCGGGGCAGCCGGGCGAAGACGCGCTCGGGCATCGCCGCCTGCACGTCGTTCGCGTCGACATCGGGCTGGCACGCCGCCTTGTGACCCAAGGCAAGCGTGAGCTTCTTCGCGCGCGTCACGTCGCCGGCGCGCAGCAGCCCCGCGGCCACCTCGTCCATCGGCCAGGCACGCGTGGCCGCGTCCGCGAGCGCACGGGACTCGTCGTCGACCTGGAAGGGGTTGGCACGCCACGCCTGCAGGACGTGCTCGACCGCGGCTGATTGCTCCATCGGAAAACACCTCAGCTGACGAGTTTCACCCGGGCACGGTACACGACAGCAACGCCGAGCCACCAGCCCCATCTGCACAACCCGCTGAAAAGACACGGTTTTCCTGCGCGCCGCGAAGTTGGCCCGAGCCTCGCTATATGGCGAGGCAACGACGACGCCAGCGAAAGGAGGATGACATGGCGATCGTATATTGGACTTCGCTCCTCATCGGGGGGGCGCTCCTGCTGCCGTCCCTGCTGCTGGGCGATCTGGAGGTCGAAGCCGACGTCGATGTCGACGTCGACGTCGACGCGGACATCGAGGCCGAGGCGGACTCGGGAGACGGCGACGGCGGCTTCGCGTGGCTGTCGGTCCGCTTTTGGGTCTTCTTCGCCACCTTCTTCGGGCTGACCGGCGTCGCCTTGAGCGTCGCCGGCCTCGGACCGGAGCTGACCGCGCTGGTCGCGGTCGGAGATGGCCTCGTCGCCAGCCTGGCCGTCAGCCACGTGGTGGGGCGGCTCAAGCGTCAGAAGGTGTCCAGCAGCGTGCGTTCGATCGACCTCGTCGGCGAGCGCGGCACGGTGCTGCTCCCGCTGGGCCCGAACACGACCGGGAAGGTGCGCTTGTCGCTGAAGGGCCGGGACCTGGAGGTCTTCGCCACCAACACGAGCGAGCCCACGCCCATCGGCGCTCGAGTGCGCGTCAGCCAGGTCGCAGACGACGGCTCGGTCCGCGTGTCACGAGTGAACAGTTGAAGGACAAGCAACCAGAACGAAAGAGGAATCAGAGATGATCGATAACATTCAACTCGCGCTTTGGATCGCCGGTCCGGTGATCGCCGTGCTGCTGCTCGCGTTCATCGCGCTCAAGGGGCTGCTCTACGTATGCCCGCCCAACCAGATGATCATCTTCTCCGGACGAGAGCACATCACCCACGACGGTGACCGGGTGGGATATCGCGTGCTCACCGGCGGGTGGGCGCTGCGCATCCCGATCCTGGAGAAGGTCGACGTGATGGACCTGCGTCTCATCACGGTCCCGATGACCGTGCGCGGCGCGTACTCCGAAGGCGGCATCCCGCTGACGGTGCACGCGGTCGCCAACGTGAAGGTCAGCTGTGACTCGACCCTCGTCGGAAACGCCATCGAGCGCTTCCTCGGCCGCGGTCAGGACGAGATCCGGCGCGTCGCCAAGGAGACCCTCGAAGGTCACCTGCGCGGCGTGGTCGCGACGATGACCCCGGAGGAGGTCAACGAGGACCGGCTGAAGTTCACCTCACGGCTCGCGGATGAAGCCAACGACGACCTGCGCAAGCTGGGCATCCAGCTCGACACGCTGAAGATCCAGGCGGTCGCGGACGACCGGAACTACCTGGACAGCATCGGTCGCAAGCGCATCGCCGAGGTGCTGCGCGCCGCGGAGGTCGCCGAGTCGGACGCGGTTCGTGCCGCCGACGAGACGGAGGCCGTAGCGCAGGCCCGTGGCCAGGTCGCGAACGCAGCGGCCCAGGCGCGCATCGCCGAGCGCACCAACGACCTGCGCCGCGAGGTCGCCGAGCTCAAGGCCCGCGTCCGCTCCGAGGACGAGCGCACCGAGGCCGCAGGCATGGCGGCGCGCGCCGAAGCGGAGCGAGCGCTGCAGGACGTGCGTGGCGAGCTCGAGCGGCTGCGGCTGCAAGCGGAGGTGACCATCCCCGCGGAAATTGCCCGCAAGGCTGCGGAGATCATCGCGGTGGGCGAGGCCGCTCACATCGAGGCGAGCGGTCGAGCCACCGCGGAGGCCCTGGCGCTGGTCGCCGAGGCCTGGCGCGACGCGGATGGCGACGCCCTGGACATCCACGTCCTCCAGCACCTGGAGGCCATCCTGCGGCCGGTCACCGACGCGGTGAAGCGGGTGAAGGTGGAGGACGCGGCGCTGGTCGACGGTGGGAGCGCGCAGGCGCTGCCGAACTACGTGGCCTCGTACCCGGCGATGGTCGGGGCGCTGCTGCGCGAGGTGAGCGCCACGCTCGGGCTCGACCTGACGCGCGCGGTGCACGGTCGCCAGGCGAGCCCGCCGGTCAAAAGGCCGCCTGCACTCACCACGGCCAGCCTCTAATGGAAGCAATGAAGCAACGAACGCCAAAGGCCGAGAATAGAAGGAGAAACTGAAGATGCTCTATTTCATCATCATCGCCGCCGTGCTCGGACTCGCCCTGCTGGCTGTCCTGGCGGTGGTCAACCAGCTGACCGTCATCTGCCAGCCCAACGAGGTGCTGGTCTTCTCGGGCGGCGCCCGCGGCGTGCGCCTCATCCAGGGTGGCCGCGGACTGCGCGTCCCGCTCTTCGAGAAGGTCGACCGGATGGACCTGACGAACATGGTCATCGACCTGCGCGTGAAGGGCGCCTACTCGAAGGGCGGCATCCCGCTCGACGTGCAGGGTGTCGCGAACGTGAAGATCGCGAGCGAGGACCCGACCATCCACAACGCCATCGAGCGGTTCCTCGGGGTCCCGCGTGGGCACATCATGGCGGTCGCCAAGGAGACCCTCGAAGGGAATCTGCGCGGCGTCCTGGCCACGCTGACGCCCCAGGAGGTCAACCAGGACCGCGTGAAGTTCGCGGCGAGTCTGCTGCACGAGGGGGACCTCGACCTGAAGCGGCTGGGCCTGAGCCTGGACATGCTGAAGGTGCAGCACGTGTCGGACGACGTGGGCTACCTCGACAGCCTCGGCCGCAAGCAGTCGGCCGACCTGTTGAGCGCGTCACGCATCGCGGAGGCCACCAACCAGGCCACCGCGGCCGTTCGCGACGCCTCGAACACCGAGGACCGCGAGCTCGCCCGCGTGAGCGCTCGACTCGAGGTGGCCCGCGCCGAGGCGGACCGCCGGATCCGCGACGCCTTGACGCGACGCGACGCGGTGGTCGCCGAGGCCCGCGCCGACGTGACCGCCGAGCTGGCTCGAGCGGAGGCTGACATCCACGTGCAGACGGCGCGCATCGCCCAGGTGGACATGCAGCTCATCGCCGACGAGGTCCGCCCCGCCCAGGCGCAGCGCGACCAGATGATCGCCGAGGCCAAGGCCAGGTCGGCGCGCATCGTCGAGGAGGGGCGTGCCACCGCGGCGTCCATCCGCGAGATGGCGGCCGTGTGGAAGGCCAACGGCCCAGAGGCCCGCGAGGTCCTGCTCGCGCAGAAGCTCGAGGGGCTGGTCGGTGCGATGCTCGAGACGGTCGGCAAGGTGAAGGTGAAGTCGCTGACGCTGGTGGAGGGTGACGACACCCTCGCCGGCCAGGCGAAGCTCGCCTCCGACAAGCTCAAGCACGCGGTGGGTGTCGACGTGCCAGCGCTCCTGCAGCGGTTCAGCTGAGACCGTGGCTCGCGGCAGGCTCTCAGCACTCAGCTCTCAGCCTTCAGCCCAGCCCCAATCTCCCGACCACCTGGCTGTCCGCTGACCGCTGAGGGCTGAAGGCCGATTCAATTTCCCTGTCCGCTCCAGCTAGACTCCCCGCGTGGCGGACTACGACGAATACCTCTACGACGACTACCCCTTCGCCGAGACGCACCCCGACTGGCTCTCCACGCTCGGGGTGCTCTTCGGCCTGACGCCGGCGCCCGTCACCACCTGCAGAGTCCTCGAGCTCGGATGCGGGCTCGGCGGCAACCTGGTCGGCATGGGCGTCGCCCTGCCGCACAGCGAGTTCGTCGGCATCGACCTGTCGGCGAACCAGATCGCGCACGGCCGCGCGACCGTGGAGGCCATCGGGCTGCACAATGTGCATCTTCACGCGATGAACGTGTGCGACGTCGACGAGTCGCTCGGCGCCTTCGACTACATCATCTGCCACGGCGTCTACTCGTGGGTGCCGCCCGACGCGCAGGCCGCGATTCTGCGCATCTGCAGGCGGCAACTCGCGCCGCACGGCATCGCGTACATCAGCTACAACGTGCGCCCGGGCTGGAATCTGCGCTCGAGCCTGCGCGACATGCTCCACCGGCACATCGACGACGACGGCACCCCGCAGGAGCGCGCCGCACGCGCCCGTGCGTTCCTGCGCCTCATCCGCAAACACGTCAGCGACGGCAAGGGCGCCGGGCGCTGGATGGCGGAAGAGATCGACGTCATCGAGAGCCTGTCGGACCGCTACCTCTTCTACGAGTACCTCGTGGAGCACAACGAGCCGCTCTACTTCGAGACCTTCGTCGAGCGCATCCAGGCGGTCGGGATGAGCTACCTCTCGGACGCGTCGTTCCGCGCCATGCTCCCGGACCAATATCGGCGTGGGCTGGGCGCCGCGCTCTCCGAGTTCGTCAGCGGCCACGAGCGCATCGAGCAGTACCTCGACTACGTCTCGCACCGTTACTTCCGGCGCTCGCTCATCTGCCACCGCGAGACCCCGCTCAGCCGATCGATCGGGTCCGACCGGCTCGCCGGGCTCCGGCTCGCCTCGGGCTTGGAATTCCACGGTGAGGAGGACGGCGAGGCGGTCTTCAAGACGCGGGTCGAGGGCGAGCCGCGCGTGTCCACCGGCAGCCCCGCCGTCTGCTACGCGCTGATGACGCTGGGGGAGGCCGACGAGCGCGGCATGCCCTTCGAGACGCTGCTCGAAGTGGTCGCGGGCCGGCTCGAGCGACCCATGACCGGCGAGGAGCGCGAGGTCATCGGCGGCAGCCTGCTCGAGGGCTACGCCAACGGCTACGTCACGCTGTCGCGCTGGCGACGCCCCTACACGCACGACGTGTTCGCGACCCCGGCCGTGAGCGCCCTGGCGCGTCACCAGGCGGCGACCGCCATGAGCTGGGTGACGAATCTGCGCCACGAGAGCGTCGCCGCCGACACCGTCGACCGGGTCCTGCTCGCAAACATGGACGGCACCCGTGACCACGCCGCCCTGCTCGAGTGCGTGATGGCGGGCGTCGTGGATGGCAAGGTCCACGCGGTGATGGACGACGAGCCTGTGACGGACCGCGCCGTCTACGCGGAGATCGTCGCCGAAAAGCTGAAGCGGATGGGCCCGAAGGCGCTGATGGTCGACCCGGAAGGTGACCCGGTGGTCGGCTGACCGGCCGAGCTAGCGGCCGTTGATCAGGGAGGTCAGGGCCGAGTTGAGATCACCGCTGCCGGAGCGGTCGGCGTAGGTGTAGGTCCAGTCGCGGCCGTTGAGCAGCGCGTTCCAGGGCAGGCCGAACTCACCGTTGGCGCCCAGGTAGGGCCACATGTTCTCGAACGTCGTCGCGAACCCGTACTGGCCGTTGTGGTCGATGAAGAAGCGGCGCGCGTCGGTGTCGTAGTGAGTCGCGTACTCCTTGCACATCGCCAACGACGGCTGACCGTAGTTGTTGTCCTCGCCGATGACGATCAACGGCTTGAGCAGGCTCTCGGCGTTGTCGTTCGCCACGCCGATGACCTGCGGCAAGAACTGCCGGCACGCCGGGCACCAGCCCGCCGACGCCACAAACCAGGCCGCTTTCGTCTCGCCGAAGTACTCCCGCACGCTGACCATCTCGCCGGACTCGCAATTCTGCAGCTGGAAGTCGTCGACCACGTCGCCGATGCGCGCCGACGGCGTGATGATGGCGCCCGACACCTCGAGGCCGTCCGTGCAGTACTGAGAGCCGCCGAAGACGATGGAGGTCTCGCCGGTGTTCCGGTTGATCTCCTTCTGAGTGAACTTGACGTTGTGGAAGGTGCCCGAGACGACCTCGCCGCCCTCGGTGCCGAGCTCGGTGATCTCGATGGCGCCTTCGTCGGCCACGAAAGTCGTGGTGCACTGGCCCTGATTGCAGTTGCCGAACGCGTAGACGCACACCTCGCACTCGCGCAGATTGGTCGTGCCTTCGAGGTCGTAGATGCCGGGTGCGATGTCACCGCGCAGCTCCACGATGATGGCGCGATAATCCTCCTGGCCATCGACGGCCACGAGGCGGTGTCCGTAGTCCTCGAGCGTGGCCTGGGTGACCTCGGCCCGGAAGTCGTTCGTCGCACACGTGCCGCTGTGCTCGCCGGGGTTGTCTTCCTCGCCCTCGCCCTCGCCCTCGGCGCCGGGGTCTTCCTCACCCTCGGCACCGG
>PVBE012442178.1_pt1 | contig 36227 bp, 24 predicted proteins | sample 1631181 | NCBI WGS metagenome assembly PVBE01 (sample SAMN08397723, study PRJNA350692) | Marine metagenome, whole genome shotgun sequencing project. | isolation source: water | place: Pacific Ocean | collected 2012-04
ATCCTCGGCGACGTCTCGACGTTCCTGCTGGGCCTGTTCGAGCCCATCTTCAACGCCATCCTGCCGCCGCTCATCGAGGCTGCGCTGCCGGACGTGTTGGAGTCCGCGTTCGCGGATCTGGAAATCGTCCAGGAGATCGATCTGCTGGGGGCCACGCTGGAGATCGCAGCGCTCCCGCAGAACATCGAGATCGACGACGACGGCATGACCATCGCGCTGGAGAGCAGCGCCGCGGCCGAGCCGCTCCCCGGTGCCCCGCCGACCCTCGGCAGCTGGCGGCGCAGCGACTACGACATCCCGACCTACGGCGCAGGCCCCGACTTCGCCATCTCATTGGGCGACAACTTCACCAACCAGCTGATGCACGCGGTCTGGCAGGCGGGGGTCATCGACTTCTCCATGGAGAGCGACGAGCTCGGCCTCGACCTGTCGAGCCTGGGCGACATCCTCCCGCTGACCACCATCGAGTTCGAGACCGTGCCGCTGCTGCCGCCGGTCGTCGGCCCCGGCCCCAGCGGCCTGCTGGAGCTCGGCCTCGGCGACATGCTCGTGAACGTCTACGGCGACCCCGGTGGCACCTACGGGCTGATGATGCAGCTGGCGGTGACCCTGACGGCGGAGGCGAGCCTCGACTTCGACCCCGACGGCAACATCGAGTTCAACCTCGAGCCGCCCGTCATCATCATGGACTTCGTGACCAGCGACTGGCCGGAGCTCAACGGTGAGGTCACCGAGAACCTGATGGACGCCGTCGTGGAGCTCATCATCCCGGAGGTCACCGGCGCGCTGGACGAGCTGGGCGGCATCCCGCTGCCGGAGCTCGGCGGCTTCTCGCTGGAGAGCCCGGCGATGTACCGCGAGCCCGATCCGGTCTACTTCATCACAGCGGAAGGTGGATTGGCGATCGCCCCTTAGAGACCTTAGGGAGCCTCAGCCCCACTCATCGAGTCGGATCAGCAGCTCTTTGTCGGTTCGGCCCAGGAGCGCTTCAAGCGCTTCGCGTGCGCCCTCGATCTTGCCTGCTTCGATCGCGTCGACGACCGCGTCCATCGAGGTGACGTAGTCGGGGTGCACGAACAGCAGCGCCGGGATCAGCTCCAGGCAGGCCTGAGCGAGCCGGGTCAGGGTCGAGAACAGCAGCGACGCGATGACGCTGTCGGCCGCCTCCACCATCGCTCCGTAGAGCTCCAGGTCCGTCTGCAGGGTCAGCAGCAGGTCGCCGTCGTGGCGCCGCTGGTCGGCGACGAGGCCACGCATCTTGGTCACCGCGCCGGGCTTGGCTCGCTCGGCGGCGAGGCCCGCCACCTCCACGGCCATGCGCCGCCGCATCGTCAGCACGTCGCGCACCAGCCGCTTGCGCTCCTCCCCGCTGCTGATGCGCAGCAGGTCCGGAAGCAGGGACAGCGCGCCGCTGGTGCGGAAGTCCGCCACCCGCACGCCGTCGCCCTGGCGGACCGTCACCAGACCTTGCGTCTCCAGCGAACGGATGGCCTCGCGGAGGGTGTTCCGGTTGGTTCCGAAGGCGGGCGCAAGCTCGCGTTCGGGCGGAAGCCGCTCCCCCGGTTTGACCTCCCCGCGGAGGATCTGGAGGCGAAGTTGCTCGGCGACCGATTCACTGATCGCCTTCTTGGTGATGCGTTGCAGGTCCAGCGGCATGAGGACGTGATTGTATCGACCCCGAGGGCGTGTTACCTACGCCCCGCCATGTACAGCCTCCTCGTAGCCCTCGCCTCGTCGCTCATCGCGTTTGCCGCCATCGCGGTCCCGCTCAAGCCCGGGTACGCCTTCCTTCCCGCGATCGCCGTGTTCGCGGGCTGCTACTTCTTGCTCGCACGAAGCCACAGCAAGAAGGTGGAGGCCCTGATGATGAAGATGCAGGGCGAGGTTCAGCAGAACCGGATCGAGAACGCGATCCGCATGCTCGATGGGGGCTACGAGCACGCCAAGTGGGTGTTCCTTCTGCGCGGCCAGCTCGACGGCCAGGTCGGCTCCCTGCACTACATGCAGAAGGACTTCGACAAGGCGCAGCCGCTGCTGGAGAAGGCCTGGGTCCGCCACTGGGTCGCCAAGGGCATGCTCGCCTCCTTCTGGTTCCGCAAGCACAAGCCGGAGCAGGCCTTCAAGATCCTCGACGACGCCATCGCCTCGAACAAGAAGGAGGAGATGCTGTACGGCCTGAAGGCCTACATGCAGGTCAAGCTCAAGGACCGCGACGGCGCCCGCGCGACCCTGATCGCGGGCAAGGCCAAGGCGCCCAAGGCCGAAGCCATCTCCACCAACCTGGTCCGGCTCCAGAACGGCCAGGACCTGCAGATGTGGCAGTTCGGCGACGCGTGGTGGAACTTCCACCTCGAGAAGCCCTCCCAGAAGGTGATGATGAAGCTCGCGGGCGTCTCCACCGCCGGTTCCGCCAAGGGGGCCAAGAAGTCCATGTACAGGTAGATTCGCGGGCCCGGTGAGCGAGCCGAGCCCCCGAGCCCTGAAACTCCGATTGGCAGCCGCCGCGCTGCTGCCGCTGATCCTCCTGGTCCTCCCCGCGGCGCCCGATGGCGCCGGTCCCCGGACCCTCCTCCCCGCCGTCTTCGCCATCTCGTTGGCCTTCGCCACGGGCCGCGCCGTGCTCCCGCTGCTGGGCGGGGTCTGGCTGGGCGCCGCGATGGTCGCGTACGACGCCGGCGCCGGACTCGCGTCCCCCTTCGTGGGGGTGTTCGACGTCGCCTGGAAGTACGTCTTCACCAACTCCATCTACGACCCTGCCGCGGGCGAGCTGCAGTCCTTCAGCGTCGCCGTCATCGGGTTCGTCTTCGCGCTCGTGGGCATGGTCGCCATCGCCATTCGGGCGGGCGGCATGGCCGGGGTCGCGGACCGGTTCGTGGTGCTGGCCCGGTCGGCGCGCTCCACACGGCTGGCGACGTGGGCGATGGGGCTGACCATCTTCTTCGACGACTACGCCAACACCCTCGTCGTCGGCGGCTCGATGCGCCCCCTGGCCGACCGCATGAGGGTCAGCCGGGAGAAGCTCGCGTGGATCGTCGATTCGACCGCCGCGCCGGTGGCCGGCCTGTCGATCCTGTCCACCTGGGTGGCGTTCGAGATCAGCCAGTTCAGCGACCAGCTCGGCATCATCGGCATGGACGAGGGGGCCGGCTACGCGGTCTTCATCCAGACGCTGCCGTTCCGCTTCTACTGCGTGTTCACCCTGATCTTCGTGGGCGTGATCTGCGCCACCAGCCGCGACTTCGGCCCCATGCTGAAGGCCGAGCAGCGGGCCTACCGGACCGGCGCCGTGTTCCGCCCCGGCTCCCGCCCCATGTCGGCTGCCTCCACCGTCGACAGCGAGCCCAAGCCGGGCATCCCCCACCGCGCTCACATCGCCGTGCTGCCGATCCTGGTGACCCTGGGGACCATCCTCTTCCTGTTCTTCAGCCGCGGTGAGGTGGCCCACGCCACGGCCCACCAGGGGCTGGCCGGGTTCGATCACCTGCGCGCGATCCTGGAGGGCGTCGGGTACGCCAACGTGACGCTGCTGTTGGTCGCGTCGCTGGCGGGCGCCGCGGTGGCGTTCCTGCTCGCCGTGGGGGAGAAGCTGCTGACCCCGCGCGAGGCCGTCGCGGCGTCGGTGTCGGGCTCCCAGGCGATGATGATGGCCGTCTCGATTCTGCTCCTGGCGTGGGCGATGTCGGCCGTCTGCGCGGACCTCGGGACCCGCGAATACATGGCCGCGTTCAGCCGCTTCGCCAACCCCATGCTGCTGCCCGCGGGGCTCTTCTTCGCCGCCTGCTTCGTCTCCTTCGCGACCGGTTCGTCGTGGTCGACGATGGGGATCCTGCTGCCGATCGTGATCGAACTGGCCGCCGCCACCGGACGCGCCGCGGCCGAAGCGGCCGGCACCGACCCCGACGCGGCCGCCGTCGTCATGGTGATCATGACCATCGGGGCGGTGCTGGACGGCGCCATCTTCGGAGACCACTGCTCCCCGATCAGCGACACGACGATCCTGAGCTCGACGGCCGCCGGCTCGGACCACATGGACCACGTCAAGACGCAGGCCCCGTACGCCGTGACCGTGATGGCGGTCGCCGTCGGCGCGGGCTACCTGCCAGCCGCCGCGGGCCTGCCTCCGGGGGTCTGCCTGATGGTGGGAGCGGGCCTGCTCGTGGCGATCGCCTTCGGGGTCGGCAAACGACTCGATCGCTGACCGTCTAGACTCCGGTCGTGCGTACCCTCGTCACCGGCGGAGCCGGATTCATCGGCAGCCACCTCTGCGAGCGTCTCCTCGCGGACGGGAACGAGGTGATCTGCCTCGACAACTTCTACACCGGGCGCCGGACCCACATCCGCCACCTGCTGGACCACCGCGACTTCGAGGTCGTGCGGCACGACGTCATCCAGCCGATCCTCCTCGAGGTCGACCGGGTGTTCCACTTCGCCTGCCCCGCCTCCCCGGTCCACTACCAGTACAACCCGGTCAAGACCGTCAAGACGAACGTGATGGGGACCATCAACATGCTGGGCCTCGCCAAGCGGGTGAAGGCGCGGCTGCTGCATGCGTCCACGTCCGAGGTGTACGGCGATCCCCAGGTCCACCCCCAGCACGAGGAGTACTGGGGGCACGTCAACCCGATCGGGCCCCGCAGCTGCTACGACGAGGGCAAGCGCGTCGCGGAGACGCTCTGCTTCGACTACCACCGGCAGAACGGCGTCGACATCCGCGTGATCCGCATCTTCAACACCTACGGGCCGAGGATGATCGCAGACGACGGTCGGGTGGTGAGCAACTTCGTGGTGCGGGCGCTCCAGGGCGAGCCGCTGGAGGTGTACGGCGACGGGAGCCAGACCCGGGCCTTCTGCTACATCGACGACCTGGTCGAGGGCGCGACCCGGATGATGGCCCAGGACGACGCCATCGGGCCGGTCAACCTGGGCAACCCCGTGGAGTTCACCATCCGCCAGCTCGCCGAGCTGGTCCTCGAGCTCACCGGCAGCTCCAGCCCCCTCGTCTCCCGCCCCCTCCCGCCGGACGACCCCGTCCGGCGTAGGCCCGACATCACGAAGGCCCGACAGCTCCTGGACTGGGAGCCGACGGTGCAGTTGGAGCAAGGGCTTGAGCGGACGATCGCCTACTTCGACGAACTGCTCCGCACCGCCTGAGGGCGTCGGCTACACTCCCCGGCCCTCAGGGAGTCTCGATGCGCATCACGGTGGTAGGAACGGGCTACGTCGGCCTGGTCAGTGGAACTTGCTTCGCCAACACGGGCAACGACGTGGTCTGTCTGGACCTGGACGAAGCCAAGGTCGCCAAGCTCAAGGACGGCATCAGCCCGATCTACGAGCCCGGCCTGGACGAGCTGATCGAACGCAACGTCGCCGCCGGACGGCTCACCTTCACGACCGACAAGGCCGAGGCCTACGCCAACGCCGATGCCATGTTCATCTGCGTGGGCACCCCCAGCGACGAGATGGGGCGGGCCGACCTGAAGTACGTGATGGCCGCGGCGCGGGACATCGGCGCGGCCCTCGCGGCCCGCGGCGAGGCCCCCGACGGCACGCTGCCCCCCATCGTGGTGGTCAAGTCGACCGTGCCGGTGGGAACCAACGCGAAGGTCCGGGGCGCGATCCAGGAGGTGACGGAGCGGCGGTTCGCGATGGCGAGCAACCCCGAGTTCCTCAAAGAGGGCGACGCCATCCGGGACTTCTACAAGCCCGACCGCGTGGTCGTGGGCGTGGATGACGAGGCCGTCGGCGACGCCATGACCGAGCTGTACAAGCCGTACGTGCGGCGCGGCAAGCCGATCCTGATCATGGATATCCCGTCCGCGGAGATGGTGAAGTACGCCTCCAACGCGATGCTCGCGACGAAGATCAGCTTCATCAACGAGATCGCGAACCTGTGCGAGGCCTACGGGGCCGAGATCGGCAACGTGCGCACGGGCATGTGCAGCGACACCCGCATCGGCGACCAGTTCCTCTACCCGGGGCTCGGCTACGGCGGCTCCTGCTTCCCCAAGGACGTGCTCGCGTGCGTCTCCATGGGGCTGGAGAGCGACACCCCGACGCAGCTGCTGACGTCGGTGCACGAGGTGAACCAGCGCCAGCGCCAGCAGTTCGTGAGCAAGCTCGACCGCCACTACGGCGGCGACCTCGCGGGCAAGCGGATCGCCCTGTGGGGGATCTCGTTCAAGCCGCGGACCGACGACATTCGGGAGGCGCCCAGCCTCACGATCATCGACTGGCTGCTCGGCAAGGGAGCGTCCGTCGTCGCCTACGACCCGGTCGCGATGGACCACGCCCGCGCCCAGCTCGGTGATCGCATCGACTTCGCCGAGGGCGACATGGCCGCGCTCGACGGCGCCGACGCGCTCGTCATCTGCACCGAGTGGAGCGAGTTCCGCAGCCCCGACTTCGAGGAGATGAAGGAGCGGATGGGGACCCCGGTGGTGTTCGACGGTCGGAACATCTACGACCCCGACCACATGGCTGAGCTCGGCTTCGCCTACTGGTCCGTCGGCCGCCGCCCCGTCGGCGTCTAGTCCTTCAGGGCCTTGCTCAGGCCGGTCGCCGTCAGCGCCATGGCGATGGCGAGGGCGAGGGCGCCGAACGGAGCCACGAAGACCCCGGGGCCTGGATCCCCGCCGTAGATCACGAGCCCGCCGGCGAAGAACCCGCCCGGCAGCAGCACCGTGCCGATGACCAGCAGTTGGCTGGCCCGGACAGGCCACGCGGCGTCCCCGATCCGGTCGGCCACGCCCTTGATGGTGAGCCCGAAGACGATGTTCACGATCGACAGCATCGTCCCGTGCGCGTGCCCCAGCCGCCACACCAGGCGGCGCGTCTCGGTGGCGACGTCCACGTACCAGGCGACCTTGAAGCCGTGCAGCGACTCCAGCACGGAGCCGACGAGCAGGAAGATCAGCAGCGCCCACCAGCCGAAGGTCAGGTGGCGCCGGGCGATGGCGTCCAGATCCGGGGGTCCGCTCACGGTCACTCCAGCAAGTTGATGCGTCGGTCGTCGCGGAGCTTCGCCATCTCGCCGACGTCCTGCAAGCGGATGGCGCCCTGTTCATCCAGCACCAGTTCCGGGTCGGTGCGGGTGGGCGGCTGCGCGCTCCAGTGGGAGAAGATCGACTTGGAGACCCCCGCGAGCTCCGCACGGGGAGCCATGAAGTCGTACTCGATGGCCTTGTAGCCATCGACGCGGCGCAGGGAACGCTCCGACACGAGCCGCACGACGTCGTAGGGGGCGACCATGAGGTGGGCCAGCCAGGGAGCCATCCAGTCGTTGCCCCCGCTGGTCTCGATCGCGTCGTCCCAGCCCATCGCCCAGGCCATCAGCGCGCGCTGGCCGGCCTCGCCCTCCAGGGTCCACAAGGATGGACGCCGCGATCTCCTGCTCCTTGGTCGTGAGCTCGGGCTGCACGTCCCCGGTCCACGCCCCCAGGTGCTCGGCCGTCCACGCCAGGGTCTTGTCGAGGTGGCACATGTTGCAGGCGTTGGGGCGGCCCGTCTCCAGGCTCACCGCGACCGTGGGGCTGTCGATCTCGTGCTGCCGAATCCCCTTGAGGAGCCCCCACGTGGTAGGCGGCATGTGGCAGTCGTAGCAGGCCGCGCCGGTGGTCCCCGGGGCGTGGTGCGTGTGCGCCTCCCCCTGCCGGCCCTCCAGCGCGTGGCAGTCGACGCAGGCACCGTCCTGGACCGCGTCCTCGGCCAGTTGGTCGTCGAGCCACTCCTCCAGGGGCCGCTTGTCGTCCGGCTCGCGGTGCATCTCGTGGCCGCTGACGCAGCTCAGCGCGCCGTGGGTGTAGCAGGCGCTGCGCACGAACCCGGCGTACTCCCGGCCCCCCACGCGGACCATGCCATCGCTCCAGAAGCGGTCATCCAGGGCGTAGGGCTGGTCCTTCAGCACGCGCTTGACGACGGGGTCGTCGTAGTCGACCTCGAGCACGTGACGCACGGCCTGGAGGTCATCCCCGGGCCGGAACTTGTAGCCCCCGGTCATCCACTCCTTCATGTCCGCGGGCTCCTGGAAGATCGCGAGGCCGTGGCAGTTGCCGCAGACCTGCGCGCTCCGATCCGAGTCCAGGCGGTCGGGGTTCACCATCGTGGGGTCGCCGTCGTTCGCCCCGAGGTGCTCGAGGTAGCGGCGGGAGGGGGCGCTGTTGGCGGCGATGTGCTCGGCGCCGGGGCCGTGGCAGGCCTCGCACGCGATGCCCAGCTCACCGACCGTGGTGTCGACCCCCTCGTCGGTGATTTGGGGAATCCCGTGGGTGGCGTGGCAGCGGATGCAGTCCTGGTTCCAGCGCCCCGTCTCCGGGTCCTTGCTCTCCATCGGCGGCTGCTGGACGAGCTGTTGGACGGGATCCAACGCTGCTCGTCCAGCAGCCAGACGAACGGCATCGGCTCCACGGTGCGGTCGGGTCCCGCGGCGGGGAGCCAGTAGACCTGCATGTGGTGCGAGCCCGTGGTCATCACCACCGGCCGAGGGGGGAGGCCGTTCTGACTGACGAGGAAGCGTTCGCCGTCCCGGCTGAGGTCGAGCACGTCCCCGAAGAGGGTCAGCTTCGTGCCGTCGAAGTCACCCAGCACGGACTTCGAGGACGCCCTCTGGGTCATGGTCTTGTGGAACGACGCTCCCCAGGAGGCGTACTGGTCGGGGTGGCAGCTCCGGCACGAGTCCGAGTGCACGTAGCCGTCCTGCTCCACCTCGATCGGCCGATCGGTGGCCGTAGCCTCGCCGTGCATCGGCTGCAGCTTCCACGACCACAGCACCACGAGCGTGAGCGCGAGCCCGCAGACGAGGATGAGGTTGGAGGCGTCGCGGTCCACCGCGCGATCATAGGGACACGCCGAGACCGCGTGCTATGACCGCCGCCTCCGTGATGCGGCCCCCTCACCTGTCGAAGCTCCCCGACTACCCGGTCACGGGCGGGGCGATGGTGCTGTCGGTGATCGTCACGGCGGTGTTCTGGGCCAACCCGTCCGCCGCCGACCCCCTGGCGGTGGAGGCGTCTGCGTTTCACACCGAGCCGTGGCGGCTCGTCACCTCGATGCTCCCGCACCTGGGGATCTTCCACCTCGCGTTCAACCTCTACTGGGTCTGGCGCTTCGGCACGGTGCTGGAGGAGCGGCTGGGGAGCGCGGCGCTGGCCGGGCTCGTCGTGCTCACGGCGGCGGCGTCGTCGGCCGCGGAGTACATCCTCTTCAACGGCGGCCTGGGCATCAGCGGTGTCCTGTACGGCTTCTTCGGCCTGCTCCAGGTCCTCAAGGCGCGCGACCCGCGCTTCCTCGGCACCCTCGATCGCTCGACGGAGACCCTGCTGGTGGGGTGGTTCTTCTTGGCGATCGTGCTCGACGTGACCGGGATCATGGGGGTCGCCAACGCCGCCCACGCGGGCGGCTGGGGGATGGGCGCGCTGCTCGGCTTCGTCGTGGGCGCGCGCCACCCGCGGCAGCGGATCGCCGCCGGCGTGGGCACCGTGGCGGTGTTTGTGGGGCTGTGGTTCGCGGCCACGGTGGGGCTCGCCGCCATCAACCTCGACGGCCTGGGGCATCGGGAGCTCTACTTCCAGGCCGAAGCCGCGCTCGAGGCCGGTGACGTCGTCCAGGCGCTCGAGTACTACGAGCAGGCGGCCGACTACGGCGAGACGGATCGTGAACTCTGGGCCTGGGTCGCGGTTCGATGGGAGATGATCGGGATGCCGGAGCGGGCCGCGGAGGCGTGGGCCCGCTCGGGACGCACGCCGGATCAGGTGCCGCCGCCGCCCAAGGAGACTCCATGAACGTTCCCGCCCACCCCTGGCTGTTCGCCCTGGCCCTCGTGGCGTGTGCGCCGAGCCTCGGTGGGGGCGACGACGACGACGACGACGCCACCGCGGCGGTCGACGACGACGACGCCACCGCCGACAACCTGCTGGGCCTCTGCCCCGACGGACCGCCGCCGTCGACGCAGGCCACGGACGTGGCGAGCGCGACGATCGACGGGGACCTGCTCACCCTGGAGGTGGGCTACAGCGGCGGCTGCGAGGACCACTTCTTCGTCCTTTGCTTCGACGGCACCTTCGCCGAGTCCGAGCCGGTGCAAGTCTGGCTCGGGCTGAGCCACACGGGCACCCCCGACCCGTGCGAGGCCTACATCACCGAGCCGCTCGAGTACGACCTGACCCCGCTGCAGGACGCCTGGCACGACTCCTACGGGGCCGGCGCCGGGGAGATCTGGGTGCACATCGAAGAGCAGTCGGTCGACTACGAGTTCTAGCTGCCGAGCACCCGGTCGAGGAACTCGAACCGCGCCTGCCAGCACCGCCGCGCGTTCTTGCGGAAGATCAGCGCGTCGAACGCGTGGGGCTCGCCCTTGAAGTAGTGCGCCTCGTGGTGCACCCCCCGGCGCTCCAACGCAGCGGCCATCCGCCGGGTGTCGTCCAGCAGCGGGTCGGCGGTCCCGACCGGCAGGAAGAAGGGCGGCAGCGGCCGCTCCGGGGTGTGGTCGGCCTCCAGCAGCAGCAGCGGATCGGCCAGCTCCCGGGGCCCGTGGGGCAGGTAGCAGTCCTCCACATCGAGGATCCGCGCGTTCACGATCCACGGCAGCTTCCGCTTGCGCGCGAACCTCGCCGAGTCGCTGACTTGAAGCACGCCGCAGGAGGCGTTGACGGCGGTGGGGGCGAGCCCCGAATCCCAGACCCGTTGGGCGTACTCCTCGGGCCGCTGCCAGCTCGCGCAGACCGCCAGCGAGGTGACCAGGTTGGCCCCCGCGGATTCGCCCCCGAAGATGAATCGGGCCGGGTCCCCGCCGTACTCCGCCGCGTGTTCGTGGACCCAGCGGGCCGCCGCGCAGACGTCCTCCAGCGCGGCTGGGAAGGGGTGCGTGGGGGCGAGCCGGTAGTTGATGTTGAAGACCACGTACCCGACGCGGGCGAACGCCAGCGCCATGATCCAGTGGGAGTCCTTGGACAGGGACTGGAAGGCGCCGCCGTGGACGTACAGCACGCAGGGGCGGCCCGCGTCGGCGTGTTCGGGCCGCCGCCAGACATCCAGCAGGTGATGTCGTTCGCCCGAATCGGTGTAGGGGATGTCCTTGAGACGCTCGACCCCATGGGCCCCGGGGCGGGACAGGGGCGTGAAGCGGCCCAACGTCGAGAGGCTCCCGAAGAAGCCGTCCACGGCCACGGCAGCGGCCCGTCGGGTGCGGGGAGGGCGGGGAGCGACAACGGTGGACATACCGAGAGTCTAACGCTGCCGCTCCCCGAGACCCCGGGAGTGGGGTCCAGCAGAGGTACGAACCACCCGGCGGGCCGGACTGCCCCGTTCAGCTTTTTTCTTTTATTTCCAAACCTTGCGCCCGCTTGGGACTTCGGTATTTTCGCGCGGCCACCGGCACGGAGGATCCATGAACAAGCTCGCCCTGCTTCGCACCCTGCTCGCGCTCGCGCTCGCCCTTGCCGTCACGGGCTGCCCCGATGACGACGACGACTCCGCGCTCGCCGACGATGACGACGACGACGACGCCACCGACGACGACGACGCCACCGACGACGACGACTCCGGCGACGACGACGACAGCGCCCCCCTCGACACCGACGGTGACGGCTCGCCCGATGACGAGGACTGCGAGCCCGAGGACAACACGATCTTCCCGGGTGCGGCGGAGGGCTGCGACGGCGTCGACACCGACTGCGACGGCCAACTCGGCGGCGACGAGACCGACACCGACGGCGACAGCTTCAGCCCCTGCGAAGGGGACTGCGACGACAATCAGGACACGGTCTTCCCGGGTGCCCACGAGCTCTGCAACGACGGCGTGGACGACGACTGCGACCCCCTCACGGATGAGGATGAGGACGGCGACAGCGACGGTTTCACCCTCTGCGGGGACGACTGCGACGACACCGATGACTCCATCTCCCCGGACTCCCCGGAGCAGTGCAACGGCGTGGACGACAACTGCAACGGCGAACTCGACGCCGCCGGCCTCGCGTACCAGTCGGCCAACGGCACGGACACCTTCTCCGGCCCCGATCGAGCCCGCGGCAACGCCTACCGGATCGATGCGAGCACGACCCTGGAGTCCTTCGAGCAGCGGCTCAGCGTCGCCGAGGGCGAGACCCTGACCTGGATCGTCTACAGCTCCACGCACCCGACCGAGGGCTACACCCTGGAGACCGCGGTCACCTCGACCGTCGCCTCGGCCGATGCCGACGCGATGACCTGGCACAGCTCCCCGCAGCTCGACATCGAGCTGGTCGGCGGCACCTACTACGCCTTCGTGGTCTGGTGGACGGCCGAGGTCGAGTACGAGTTCGACGTGCCCCCCAGCACCATCGAGGTCTTCTCCCTGGGCGCGCGGGTCAACCCGATCTCCGCCGGCGCGGACGCCATCCCCGCGGGCGCGGACCTCATCGCTCCGGTGTCGACCGCCTTCTACCCGCAGCGGCTCAACGCGGTGCTGGAGGCCGACTTCGACAACGACGGCGCCTACGCGTGCGACACCGACTGCAACGACGGCAGCGCCGACGCGGTGCCCGGCGGCAGCGAGGCCGCCTGCGACGGCCTCGACAACGACTGCGACACCAGCACCCCCGACTGCGAAGGCGTGGTCTTCGTCACCGAGATCTTCAACGACGCGGCCGGCCCCGACACCGACCAGGAGTGGTTCGAGATCTTCAACGTGGGCAGCACCGACATCGACCTGAACGGTTGGCTCCTGCGAGACGACGAGTCGGACCAGCTCTGGCTCGGCGACAGCGTCATCGTGCCCGCGGGCGCCTACATCGTGCTCGGCGCGACCGCCGACACGGGCCTCAACGGGGGCGTCACGCTCGACTTTGAGTACGGCTCCGACCTGAGCCTGAGCAACGGTGCCGACGAGCTCGTCCTCGTGAATCCGCTCGGCGAGATCATCGACTCCGTCGCCTGGGACATCAGCGCCGGGTGGGTGACGCAGGGCGGCGCCTCGATGAACCTCGACCCGATCTTCTCCAACGCCGCCGACAACGACAACGCCAGCAGCTGGTGCCCCGCCTTCGCCGATCCCTTCGGCCCCGGCGAAGGCACCGGGACCCCCGGCGCGGACAACGTCACCTGCACCATCCCCAACAGCGGCGCGGGCGTCGGCTCGCTGATCATCACGGAGGTCTTCCGCGACCCCAACGGCAGCGACACCGACCGCGAGTGGTTCGAGGTGCACAACCCGACGGGCAGCGACATCGACCTGCTCGGGTTCGAGCTCAGCGACCTCGGCTCCGACAGCTTCGTCGTCACCTCCTCGGTGGTCGTCGCGGCGGGCAACTACGCGGTCCTCGGCGAGGAGACGGGCGGCGACGTCCTGCTGGACCTCAGCTACCTGGGCAACCTGACGCTGGGCAACGAAGACGACGAGCTGACGCTGACCTCGCCCGAGGGGCTGGAGATCGACAGCATCGAGTGGGACAACACCGACTGGCCGGACCTGGAGGGCTCGTCGATGTCCCTCAGCCCGTGCGCCATCGACGCGACGTCGAACGACGACGGCACCAACTGGTACGCGGACGAGTCGAACGTCTTCGGCACGCAGGACGACTTCGGTACGCCGGGCGCCGCCAACGGCACCTGCGACTGATCAGGGATCAGGGATCAGGGGAAACACGCGGGACATGGGCCCCGCGTCGGGTCGACCCGAGGCCTGCCGCCTGCCGCCTGCCGCCTGCCGCCTGCCCTACGCCGCGAGGGCGCAGAGGCGGCACTCCGACACGGACAGCACCCAGCCCTTGACCTCGGCGGTCCGCCGCTGGGCGAAGTCGTCGAGGATCAAGCGGCGCAGGCCTGCGCCGAGGGCGGCGTTGTCGGTCACGTCCACGCCCGCGGCTGCGAGGTCGTCGAACAGCGCCGTGCCGGGGTCGTCGTCGTCGCCATCCAGCTTCTTCCACGCCTTGCCTACGGTCGCCGCCCCCTCGGGCAGCAGCGCGGCCACGTCGGCCTGCACGCGGGTGACATCGCCGCCGCCGCCGCAGCCGACCAGAGACGCGCCGAGCACGCCCCCCAGGACCGCCGCCGAGGCGACGAGAAACTCGCGTCGGGTGCTCATGGCAGCCCCTTCAGATGGTCCGCGAGGCGCAGCGCCAGCGCGGTGATTGTGAACGTCGGGTTGGCGAAGCCGGAGGTCGCGAAGACCGAGCTGCCCGCCATGTAGAGGTTGTCGATCCCGTGCACCTTGCAGTGCGCGTCCACGACCCCCTGGGTGGGGTCCGCGGCCATGCGGGTGGTGCCCAGGTGGTGGTCGCCGCCCCGCGTCTTCGGCCACTCGTCCGGGCTCTTCAACTTGATGCGCACCCGCCCGATGCCGGTGCTCCCGAAGTGCCGCGCGAACGCCTCCATGGACGTGTGGATCGACTGCAGGTCCTGATCGCCGAGCTGCCAGGCGAGCCTCGCCTTGCGCAGGCCCAGGCGGTCCGTCTCGTCCGTCAGGGTGACGCGGCTGTCGGGGTTGGGGACCTGCTCGCCGCGGGCGAAGAGGCGCCCGCCGTACGGCGTCTTGGGGTGCCCCTCGACGTCCGTGCCGAGGTCCCGGACGGTCGGTCCGACCTCCAGCAACGCCTTGCCCACCTTGTTCAGCTTCTCCTTCTTGCGGTCCCGCAGCTGCAGGCAGAAGGCGAGGCTCTGGTGCTCCTTCTGGAACGCGTCCGAGGTGGCGAACACGCCCATCGATCGGCCCCCCGCGCGCTTGTCCTTGCGGGCGGCGAAGTACAGGTCGGTCAGCCCCTTGGTCCCCTGCTGATCGAGGATGACGATCTGCCCCACGTGCGAGACGTGGGGGTGCTCCATGAAGAACCGGCCGACGTTGTCCCCGCCGAGCTCGCTGAGGAGCAGAAGGCGCGCGTTCTCGATGCCACCGCAGGAGACGACGAACCGCTTGGCTCGCACCTGGATGCGGGGACCGTCCTCGATCTGCACCTCGGCGTGGGTGACGGCGTCACGCCCCTCGGTGCCGGCCAGCCGGAGCACGTTCGCTTCGAGGATCAGGCGCACGTTGGGGGCGTCCACCACCGGTTGGCGCCATCGCTTGCCGAACCGCGTCGGCGGGCTCCAGTGGAACAGCCGGGTGACGATGTCGGCGTTGTCGGCGAGGCAGACCTGGCGCCGGTCCGGCTTGCGTCCGTAGCCGTGGTCCTCCTCGAACTCCGGGATCTCCACCAGCTCCCGCGCCTTGGCGTACCAGGGGTCCATCAACTCGCGCGTGACCGGCCAGCCGGACCGGGGCACCCAGTCTCGGGTGGCGAAGTCCGACGGCTCCAGGGGTCGGCACCAGCCGTTCCAGTGGTTGGTCGTGCCGCCGAAGTAGCGAAGCCGGGACCGGCCGACGTAGGTGCGGTCGTAGCCCGCGCGGGAGGTGCCCTCGCGGTAGATCGTGGCCATCTCGCCGTCGTACAGCTCCTGGCTGCGTTCGGTCGGGGCGAATCCGCCGCCTTCCAGCAGGACCACCTTCAGCGCCGTGTTGGCGAGGGCGCGCGCGATGCTGATGCCGGCGGCGCCGCCCCCCACGATGCAGACGTCGGCGTCGAGGGATTGGCCGTCGCTCAGGGTCGAAGTGTCGATCAGCATCCGGCCGCCGAGGCTACACGACGGGGTACCGAGGTGGTAGGAAGCGCCTGCCATGGATGCCTGGACCCTCGCGCGCCGCCTCGCTGTCGGCGCCCTCGTGATCGCCGCCGTCGTGCTCACCGGGATGGTGGGCCGGCACCTCGGCCCGCTCGGCAGCGACGGCTTCGTGCGCGAGTCGATCTGCCTCGCCCTGGCCGGAGTCGTGCTGGTGGGCTGGAGCGGCGCGACCCGAACCGAGGGCTGGCGGGTCCTCCTTGTCGTGATTCTCGCGGTGCTGTCAGCGGAGCTCCTCATCATCCAGGCCAACGGCCGGGTGGGGCATTGGGGCGACGACCGCCAGGTCGCCGAGTGGGGCACCTTCCACTACTACCTGGGCGGCAAGTACTTCCCTGAGCTGCACTACACCGACCTGTACAAGCAGGCGGTGATCGCCGACTGGGACGGAGGCGAGGGGCCCCACCGGTTCAACGAGGTGGTCCGGGTCCGAGACCTCCACACCTACAAGTTCGTGCCGGTCAAAGAGGTGCGCGACCAGGCTCCCCTGGAGAGCTTCAGCGAGGCCCGATGGGCCGAGTTCAAGCGCGACATCCGCTGGTTCGGGCGCCAGGCCAAGGGCAAGCGGTGGAGGAAGATCCTCGGCGATCGCGGCTACAACCCGCCGCCGTCGTACGTGCTCGTCAGCGGCACCCTGTGCAACCTCCTGGCGATCGACAAGCCGGCCTCCCAGACCCTCCTGATCGGCCTGGACATGCTCCTGCTGCTGGGCGCCCTGCTGCTCAGCATCCGCGCCTACGGCCCGACCCGCAGCCTGCTCGTCCTGGCGGTGTTCCTCGCCTTCTACGGCAACGTGAACCGGGTCTACGGGCAGATCTGGATCCTCGACTGGTTCGCGGCGGCGTGGGCGGCGGCGGCGGCGTGGAAGCTGGACAAACACGGGCTGTCAGGCGCGTTGATCGCGTACGCCGCCTGCATGCGGGTCTTCCCTGGCGTGCTGATCATCGGCCCCGTCGTGGCCCTCGCGCCGCGCATGCTCCGCGAGCGCGCGATCCCGCCCCACCTGCTCCGGTTTGCGGGCGCCGCGGCGCTGACGGCGGGGCTGCTGGTGGTCGGTTCGACCGCCCGGTACGGCACCGGTGCGTGGCAGGACTGGGTCTCGAACATCACGGAACACAACTCCGAGCACGAGGGCGGCGCGCGGCGCTTCGGCCTCAAGCAGGTCTTCACGCTGGACTGGCAGGCCGGTCTGGCCCGCAAGGACCGCAAGGTCCGCACCAGCCGGCTGGAGGAGAACGCGGGGCTGTACAAGGCGACGCGGGCGCTGTTCCTGCTCCTCGCGATCGCGGCGATGCTGCGCAGCGACGAGCACGACGCCATGCTCATCGGGGCGGCGATCTTCTTCGCCGGGATCATCGCGAGCCGCTACTACGGGGCGCTGCTGGTGCTTCTGCTCCTGCTGGGCATGGGGCGATCGCCTCCGGAGACCGATCGCAGCGGGAGTCGGCCTTTGTCCCTGCGAGCCCTCGATTTCGGGATGATCTTCCTGATCTGGGCGGTCTATGCGGCCCCATTTGGGGGGGAGCCTCGACACCAGTACGTCTTCAGCAACATGCTGTGGGCAGCGTGGTGGATGGCACTCTTTTCAATCAGGCTCGGCGGATATCGACCGATGGGTAGGGACGCATGAGCGATTCCAAGCCAGCCCGCACCGAGGACGTTCTCGGCAAGGCGCCGGCTTCTCAGGCGATCATCGGCCCCGGCTGCGCGACGGCCGGGTTCGTCCTGTGGCTGGTCGGCATCGCGGCCGGCTCGTTCCTCATGACCACCGGTATGGTCCCTGAGTGGGGCATGTTCGTGGTGCTCGGCTGGCCCGCGGCCGTCGGTGTGCCGATGGTGCTGGTGGAGGCCCGCATGGCCGCGGAGAAGCAGAAGTCCAACAGTTCGGAGTAGTCTGAGCCCCTCATGGGGACCGACGATCGGAACACGCGGCTCGGCCGCCTCGTCGAAGCAGCGACTGAGCTGGCGGCGGGGAACTACGACGTCGAGTTCGGGCTCGCGGACGACGACGATCCGATCGGGGTCCTGCAGACGGCGCTGTCGATGCTCGCGGACGACCTGCGCAGCCAGGAGCACGACCGGGGTCGGCTCCGGGAACGGGAGGAGCTGCTCGCCGCCGTGAAGCGCAGCGAGACGCGCCTGCGCGCGGTCCTGGATCAGCTCCCGGCGGCGGTCTGGACGACCGATCTGGAGCTCCGCATGCGCTCGGCTCGAGGCGGTCCGCTGGCGGCCTTCGACGCGGTTGAGGAGCTGGCCGGACTTCCGCTGCACGGCGTGCTCGGGGTAGCCCCCCAATCGGAGCTGCTGGTGGTCCACCAGCGCGCCCTGGGGGGCGATGTCGGCACCCTCGATCTGGCGCGCGAAGAGCGAACCTGGGAGGTCCACATCTCCCCGGTTCTGGGTCCCGACGGGGCCTCGATCGACGGGACCGTGGCGGTGGCCCTGGACGTGACGGAGACGCGGGCCGAGCAGTCGCGCATGCAGCACATGCAGAAGCTGGAGAGCCTCGGCATCCTCGCCGGCGGCATCGCCCACGACTTCAACAACCTGCTCGTCGGCATGCTCGGCAACTCCTCGCTGGCGCTGATGGAGCTCCCCCCCGACTCGCCCGCACGGCTCGCAGTCAGCCGCATCGAGAAGGCGGCGGCCCGCGGCTCCGACTTGACGCGGCAGCTGCTGGCCTACTCCGGCAAGGGACGGTTCGTCGTCGAGGCGCTCGATCTGGGGCGCGTGGTGCAGGAGATGACCGAGCTGCTCCAGGTGTCGCTCAGCGCCATGGCGGTGATGCGTCTGGACCTGGACCAGGGGGCTCCGCCCGTACGCGCGGACGCCTCGCAGGTTCGGCAGGTGGTGATGAACCTGATCACCAACGCATCCGACGCGGTGGCCGATCGCAGCGGCACCATCACGGTCCGCGTCGGCGCCATGCACCTGGATCGGAGGTACCTCGACACCCTCGAGCTCGCCGACGATCTGCAGCCCGGGCTGTTCACCTTCATCGAGGTCAGCGACACCGGCGTCGGCATGAGCCCCGAGGTCGTGCAGCGGATGTTCGACCCGTTCTTCAGCACCAAGCTGGCCGGCCACGGGCTCGGCATGGCGGCGGTGCTGGGCATCGTTCGCGGCCACAGTGGCGGCCTCAAGGTCTACAGCGAGCAGGGCAAGGGGACGACCGTCAAGGTGCTCTTCCCAGCCGAGATGGGCGCGGAAGCGACCATCTCCGCGGAGCTTCCGCCGGACCGGCCCCCGGTGCCGGGGCAGGGGTTGTGTGTGCTCGTGGCCGACGACCAGGAGACCGTGCGCGACGTGGCGCGGGCCGTGCTCGAGCGCGCCGGCTACCGCACCCTGCTGGCGGTCGACGGGCAGGAAGCGATCGAGACGTTCGACGCCTACTGCGGCGTTATCGACGTGGCGGTGATCGACCTGACGATGCCCCGCGCCTCGGGTGAGGAGGTGTTCCGGCACATCCGCTCGGTCCGGCCGGGTCTCCCCGTGCTCCTGACCTCCGGCTACAACGAGCAGGACGCGACGTCCTCGTTCGTGGGCAAGGGGCTGGCGGGGTTCCTCCAGAAGCCGTGGCGGGCCTGGGCCCTCCTGGACAAGCTCGAAGAGGTCGTCGGCGGCTAGCCCAGGAGCAGGTGCACCGCGGCGACGGCGGCGAGGGCGCCGGTGACGTCAGCGGCGAGGCCCGCGGGCACAGCGTGGCGGATGCGGCTGACGCCGACCGAGCCGAAGTAGACCGCGAGCACGTAGAAGGTCGTGTCTGTCGAGCCGTTCATGGTCGTGGCCAGCTGCCCGATCAGCCCATCCGCGCCGTGGGTCTCCACGAGCTCCGACGTGATCCCGAACGCGCCCGAGCCGGACAGCGGCCGGATCAACGCCAGGGGGAGCACCTCCCCGGGCATGCCGATGGCGTCGGTGATCGGCGCGAGCCAGCGGACCAGCGCCTCCAGGCCGCCGGAGGCGCGGAACATGCCCACCGCGGCCAGGATCGCCACCAGGTAGGGGATGATCATGATCGCGAGGTCGAAGCCTTCCTTGGCGCCTTGCACGAAGACCTCGTAGACCTTCACGCCGCGCACGATGCCGACGGTGAGCATCCCGAAGACGAGGCTGGGGAGGATCCAGGCGCTGGCCGCTTCGCCGTACCGGTAGACGCCGACCACGAGGCTCAGCAGCACCGCGCCGAAGGCGGCCAGCGGGAGCAGGTCCTTCAGCTCGCCGGGGTCGGTCTTGGCCTTGAGTTCCGCGTCCGCCTCCAACTGCACGTCCGGGGCGGCGAAGATGGGGAGCCGGCTGAGCCACTTGGCGACCATGATGCCGACGAACGTCGAGCAGGCCGTGGCCATCAGCGTGGTGGGGAAGATCGCGGCGGGGTCGGCGCTGCCGTGGTGGGCGCGCAGGCCGATCATCCCGGTCGGGAGCAGCGCCAGGCCGGACGTGTTGATCGCCAGGAACAGGACCATCGCGTTGGTCGCGGTGCCCTTCTCCTTGTTGAGCTCGTTGAGCTCCTTCATCGCCTTGAGGCCGAAGGGGGTGGCGGCGTTGCCGAGGCCCAGCGCGTTGGCCGAGATGTTCATCACCATCGCGCCCATCGCGGGGTGGTCCTCGGGCACGTCGGGGAAGAGACGGATGAGGATCGGCCGGATCAGGCGCGCCATCCAGCGCAGCCCCCCGGCTTCCTCGACGACCTTCAGCAGCCCCAGGAACAGGGCGATGTAGCCGACGAGTCCGATGGCGAGGGTGACTGAGCCCTTGGCGCCGTCGAGGGCGGCCTGACCGACCTCGGCGGGCGAGCCAGTGAGCATGGCGAACCCGAAGGCGAGGGCGACGATTGCGTAGAAGACAGCGTTCATTACAGCGGCATCAGCGGGGGCAGGGTGAGACTACTGGGGTTCCGACGGGGCCGTAGGCCGGGATCTTCGAATCCCCACCACGATGAGGGTGAGCAGGGTCAGCACCCTGCCCGCGGTGCGGTCCCACGGACGCCACGTCGAGTAGCGAAACTGAACCTCGCGGGCGGTGGGCTCGAGATCGAGGGCGAGCAGTCCGTCATCGCTGTCGGGGTCGAACCAGGCCCCCCCGTCGACGCGCGCCCGCCAGCCCGGGAAGTACTGGGCGGTGGCCACGAGCCGGCCCCCGGCGTGCTTGGGGAGGCCGACGTCGATCCGCTCGCCGCGTGGGTCGAAGGTGACGTCCAGCGGGGCCCCGTCCAGGGTCGCGAAGGCGGGCTCCCCCAGATCCCGCGTTTTGCGCCAGCGGACCCCCAGCGCGGAGCTCTGTGTGCGGGAGATCCGGGCTCGGCTGTAGCCGGCCCTCACTTCGGCGTTGTCGTACTCGGGGAAGAGTCCCTTGCTGCGGGCCGCCCTCAGGGCGGGGTCGGTGGGAGGCAGGTCGATCCGCTCGACGCGGACGAAGCGGTCGGGCTCTGCCTCCACCAGAAACGGATCCGGGGACTGCAGCCGGCCCGGGGCGCCCAGGGACGGGACCGCGTCGAAGGTCAGCAGCGCGAGGGCGGCGGCGGCGAGCACGCTTCGCTCTCGTCCCGCGGGGGCCCACCCGTCGACCGCGCTGGCGGCCGCGAGGGCGGCGCAGGCGGTGGCGGGGCTGAGGAAGCGCCACGCGAACTGAACCCGGCCCGAGATCGGGACGAGGTCGAGCGCATAGGCGGTCGGCTGCACCGCGAGGGCGGCCCCCACCGCGGCGGCGCCCGCCCAGGCCGCAGCCTCCGAATCGGCTCCGCCGCTGCGGCGACGGGAGGCGGCGAATCCGAGCATCACGAGGCCGGCCAGCCCCCACCCGAAGTACATCGGCACGGCCGCGCCCTGAGCCGCCCGGTCGTCGCGGTGCCGGCGTCGAAGGTCGTACCGCTCCCACGCCTGCCGGGTGATCAGCTCCTCCGGCCACGCCGCGCGGGCGCCCATCGAGCGGCCGATGCGGGCGGTCTGGTCCAGGGTCGTGTGCGGCTGTTCGACCGCCATCGGGACCCACCACACCGCCGTCGCTCCCAGCGCTAGCGCCACCGCCACGGCGAAGGCCCGCGCCGACGCCTTGCGGTCCGGGGAGGTGCGCCACGCGACCGCCAGCGGAACGAGGCTCACGGGCACCAGCAGCAGTCCCGTGACGGGGTGGGTGAGCACCACGAGCCCGCCCAGCAGCGCCAGTCGGCCGACGGCCCGATCGCCCCGCGCGACGAGCACCGCGGCGGCCAGCAGCGCCGGAAGGAGCGCCATCGCGAAGGCCTCGGCGTAGGCGAATCGGTAGGTCTGGTCGAGCAGCCGGTAGGGACCCAACACGAGCGCGGCGGCCCCCACCAGGGAGGCGGCGGGGCTGCGGCCGAGCCACCGGCAGCCCGCGTACGTCGACGCGGCGGCGACGGCCGCGGAGATCACCATCCCGCTGCGGAGCGCCTCCACCGGGGGCGCCCCCAGCGCCTGCGCGGGCCACGTCATGAGCCACGGGATCGGACCGTAGAACTGCATCAGCGGCTGGCCGAGGCCGAGGTACGGGGTCCACCGGGGGAACGGGTCGCCGTCCAGGGCGGCGCGCCAGGTCGCGTAGGTGGCCCAGGTGTGAGAAGGGACGTCGTGGCCGTGGGCGATGCCGGCCCGGAATGAGTCCTGGGCGCCGACGGCGGCGAGGCCGAGGAGCAGCAGCGCCGTGGCGGTGCGGGCGGGGTCGGGGCGGGTCAGCCAGGCGGCGCCGGCGAGCACGAAGAGTGCGGCGGCCGCGAGTCCTGCGGAGGTCGGGGGCACGCCGGGGGTGCCCTGGGTCGTCAGCAGCGCGCCGATCCCCGCCACGGCGAGGACGGCGAGGCCGATCACGGTACCCTTGCTGCCCTCCACCGCCGCATCGTACTGAACGAGGACGCTCCATGAGCCCGAGCCGGGCCGCCATCGCCGCCCTGCTCGTCCTCGCCGCCTGCGGCAGAGGTGCGCCTGTCGTCAGCGAGGGGGTGCCCGACGTCGGCTGCGCGCCCGACCGCTCGCCCTGCTTCCTCTTCGACCACCTGGACCGCTTCGATCGCGAGGGCGGAGCCGCGTCGCTGAGCGAGCTGCCCACGGTCGAACCGGAGGTGCTGTTCGGGGTCGACTTCGACGACGGCACCCTCGGGGTGCTGAGCGTTCGGGGAGGCGACGGCGTGGCCCCCGCCGACGGCGTGCTCGAGTTGCCCTCCAAGGGGGCCAAGGCGTGGCTTGAGAGCGAGCCGATCGCGGTCGATGCCGAGCGTCGCTACACGATGACGTGGCGGGAGACCGCGTCCGGGGTGCGCTGCCCGGGGCAGAACGATGGCAAGCCCGCGGGGGTGTCAGTTCGATTCCTCAACGGCAGCAAGGAGCTGGACACGCCCCGGACCGCCCGCTGGCGCCCGGTCGAGGGCACCGTCGCCTGGCGCCGGGTCGACCGCTCCTTCCGCGCACCCTCGGATGCGACCCATGCGGTGGTCGTGGTCCACGCCCCGCGGGGATCGGATGCGATCGTGGCGGTGGACGACCTCGGGCTCGTGGCGACGCGCTCGCCGGCCTGGGAGGGACGGACGATGGAGGTCTGGTCAGAGCCCGGAGCCAGCCCCGCCGTGAGGCGGGTCCGGGGCGGCGGGGCCGCTCACGACAAGGCCAAGGAGGTGCGGACGGGGGTGCTCGTCCCGGCGCCGTCGACCCTGCGGACGAAGCTGACCGTGCCTGAGGGGGGCCGGCTGACGCTCGGCTACGGACTGATGAAGGGCGCCGCGACGCGCAAGAAGGTCCGCTTCACCGCCCGCCTCGCCGACGCCTCCGGCACGACCCACGAGCTGCTGAAGGACTCGATCCGCGGGTCGTGGCGCCCGGACTGGCGGGACGAGGAGATCGATCTGAGCCGGTGGGCGGGCCAGACGGTCACGCTGGAACTGGCGACGTCCGGGCGAGACTCGACCGGCGACGTGATGGGGGACATCGCTCGATCCCCGGAGGCGCGGGCGGTCTGGACCACGGCGCGGCTGGAAGGTGCGCCGGCCCGCCGCAAGCTCGCAATCCTCGTGATCGTCGACACCCTCGGCGCCGCGCACGCCTCGGCCTGGGACGCGACCCGCACGACGACCCCCAACCTGGAGCGGATCGCGGACGCGGGCGTGGTGTTCGAGCAGGCTCGGGCGCCGGCTCCGTGGACCCTTCCGTCGATCGCTTCGTACCTGACGGGGCTGGATCCGGACCGCCACCGTGCGGGGCAGATGGCGGGTCGCGATCACTGGAACCGGCGCCTCGTGCCCCGGTCGACGGCGACGGTGGCGGAGCGGCTGCGGGAGGCCGGCTGGCAGACGGGGGCGTGGATGAACAACCCGTTCCTGGCGCCCCGGAACAGCGCCCTGGATCAGGGCTTCGACCGGTACGTGGACTACGGCACCCGAAGCCGCCAGCACGCCGCCGCCGCGGGGGTGGACCAGGCGATTGCGGAGCTGGAGCGGGGCTCCGGCGCCGACCGGTTCCTGGTCGTGCACTTGATGGATCCGCACGGCCCCTACCGGCCGGATGCCGAGCACAAGAAGGAGTTCGTCGACGGCGGCTACGACGGCGTGCTGAAGGACGGGATGGAGACGGGCCAGTACCTCGACATCGTCCGCCAACGGCTCGACATGGGGGATGCGGACAAGCAGCAGGCGATCGACCTGCACGAGGCGGTGGTGGCGTGGTCGGACCTCCAGATCGGCCGGCTGTGGGACGCGGCGGCAGGCAGCGGGGACGAGCTGCTCTTCCTGGTGACGTCGGACCACGGCGAGGAGTTCTGGGAGCACGATCGCTACGAGCACGGGCAGTCGCTGTACCGCGAGCTGTTGCACGTGCCCCTGCTCGCGGCGGGCGACGGCTGGCCGCAGCGGGAGCGGGTGCCCACGCCGGTGACGGCGACGGCGGTGGCGGGCACCGTGCTCCAGTTCGCGGGGCTCCCCCTCGGCGGCATGCCCGCGCTGGCGCCGCAGATGAACCCCGAACCGCTGCACGGGGGGCGGGTGCTGTACGGGCTGGGGCAGCGCACCGTGGAGGAGCATGGCTTCAAGTACTTCCTCCGTCACCGCCACGTCGGCCGCCCCCAGAAGCGGGCGCTGCAGAACCAGCCGCGGCACCAGCTGGTGGACCAGGGCGAGGACGAGACGGAGACCGCCAACGCGCTCAAGGCGCACCCCGAGCGGGCGCGTGAGCTGCACCGGCTGATGGTCCGGAAGGCGCTGCCGGGGTTCGACGGGGCGTGGTTCATGGCGGCCCGCGAGGGCGAACACGTCGTGCACTTCGACCAGGTCGGAGGCGTCGGCTGGTGGCCGGACACGCACGACTTCCCGTGGCCCACCGAGACGGGCGCTCCCTACCCGCGAGCCGGGTTCGCGGTGAGCCGCGCGGCGGAGGGTGATCGGTCGACGGTGTCGATGACGGTGACCGCCGGCCCGGTGCTCGCGGTGGTCGAGCCGATGGACGGCACGGGCACGATTACGGCCCGGCGCGGGGAGGTGCCCGTCGCCGAGCCGTTGGTGCTGGAGGCGGGGGAACTGGCGGTCGCGATCGACGCGCTGTTGGCGGGCGAGGGGCCCCCCGTGCTGATCGGGCGGCTCGCCGGGACCGTCGCGGGCACCGGTTCGGCAGGACCGTCGGCGGAAGATCTGGAGGGGCTCAAGGCCCTCGGCTACGTCGAGTAGCGCCGGCGCCGGCTAGTCCCGGCTGCGCAGGTCCCGCACCGTGTCGCCCAGCGTCTCGCCCGGATCCCGGGGCGACCAATGCAGCTCCCGCTGCGCTTTGGCGTTGTCCAGGTACCAGTAGTGTGACGCCATCTCGAGCTCGAAGGTGTCGGCCCCGAACTTGTCCGCCACCGCCTGCTTCACGCCGACGGGGAGCCAGCCCATGAGCCGCCCTCCGACCGCCGGGATGGTCATCTTGGGCGCCGGCAGCTCCGCGATGCGGGCGAGCCGGGCGTAGTAGTCGGCCAGGGTCAGGTTCGCGGCGCCGAGCAGGTAGCGCTCGCCGGGGGTGCCGTGCTCCAGCGCCAGGGCGATGTCGTCGGCCACGTCGCGGACGTCGACGAACGACAGGCCGCCGCCGGGAACCGCCGGGAGCTGGCCGTCCAACAGCAGCTTGACCGAGCCGGTGGAGCTCAACTCCGTGTCACCGGGTCCCAGCAGCAGGCTCGGGTTGACGACGATCGCGCCGCGCGCGAGGGCGGCGTGCTCCGCGAACAGCTTGGCGCGGTAGTACGGCCAGCCCTTGATGACCGCCAACGGCTCCGGCGAGTCCTCGTCGTGCACGCGATCGCGCTCCGAGACGGCCACCGTGCCCGAGCTGCTGACGTGCACGACCCGCTCGACCCCGGCCGCCTTCGCTGCCGCGAGCACGTTCTCGGTGCCCGTGACGTGGACCTCGTGCAGCCAGTCGCTGTCCTCCGGCCGGTGCGAGACCCCGCCCGCGGCGTGCACCACCGCGTCGCAGCCGGTCATCGGCCCCTCGAGGGTCGACGGGTCCAGCACGTCGCCCGCCACGCACTTGTCGCGCGAACCCGGCCGCCGGCATAGGCCCACGACCTCGTGATCGTCCTGAGCCAGGCGGGCCATCACGTGGGCCCCGAGGAAGCCCGACGCGCCGGTGACGAGGATCTTCATGCGGTGGCCCCGGCAGCCTTCGGGTCGCCATCCACGGACAGCGGCCCCAGCCGGAACACGCCGGCGAACGCCTGCAGCTTGTTCAGGTCGCTGGTCTTGATCGCGCCGGTGACGAACTCGCTCACCTCCGGCACGTAGGCCTCGCGCACCATGCGGGTCCACAGGTCGGCGCTGGTCTTGATGACGCAGTCGGCGGCTCCCCCGACGGGCTTGCTACGCGTGATCGTGCAGGTGCCGGGCTCGACCGTGACCGTCCACCGGCCCGCGTCTCCACCGAGGCTGAAGTACCAGCTCGCCGCCTCGGTGGCGGCCTCGGGCTGGAAGCGCTCACGAAGCTCGGCGAAGAGGTCGGCGAGGGGGTCGACCGGCCCGGCCGCGGCGTCGGGATCCCACGACTCCAGCGCGGCCGCGTCCAGCGCCGAGCCGTCCCGCAGGTCGCGCACGGCGGCGTGCAGGATCTGGGCGATCGTGCGCGCGGCGGCGGACGGCTTGCTCCCCTCGCTGAGCCGGACCAGCTCCTCGAACGGGACCACCGGGCCGATCTTCGCGCCCACCTTGCGCCCGCGCGGCACGAACGAGCCCTTGGGGAGCACGTCGTGGCTGCCCCACAGGTACATCGGGAGCACGTCGATCTTCGTCTCCAGCACCAGCTTGCCGATCAGCGGCTTGAAGTCCTTCAGCACCCCGTCCCCCTGGCGTCCGCCCTCGGGGAAGATCAGCACCACACGGCCGCTGCGCACCGCCGCGATGGCCTCGCGCAGGCTCTGCCGGTAGCTCGTCCCCCGGGCCAGCGGCTCCAGGTTCGTCAGCTGGTCGAAGTAGGCGACCCACGCGGGGTGCCCCTCGAAGAAGTAGTCGGCCGCCGCCAGCGCCACCATGTGCTCGCCGTAGTCGCCCAGGGCGGTCTTGGCGAGGCCCATGTCGATGTGCGAGCAGTGGTTGGAGACGATCAGGACCTGGCGGTTTTGCGGGACCAGCGCGCGACCGGTGACGGTCACGTCCAGCAGGTTCTCGTAGATGCCCCGCTGGCCCCGCCGAAGCACCTTGCGGAGCGGCTGCACCAGCGGTGCGGGGAACCGGAACGCGGACCCGGCGTCGGCTTCGTCGGCGACTTCGGTGTCGTAGACGACGGGCAGGTCGGCGTGGGCGGCGACCAGCGCCTCCACGTCCGCGATGGTCTCGCAGGCGGTCAACGCATCCGCGCTGGGGGCGCCCCCGGGGAGCTCGTCCAGGGCGGCCGAGAGCTCCACCCACATCAACGAATCGAAGCCGAGTTCGTCGGCGATGCGGGCGCTGCTGCTCAACGATGCGACGTCCTTGCCCGCAACCTGGGCGACGGCGCGGCGGACCGACGTGCTGCGATCCCCGACCGTGGGGAGCCGCTCCGCGGCCTTCGTCGTCTCGTGGATCCGCTCCAGCAGATCCCGCACCTCGCGCCGCTTCACCTTGCGGGTGGCGGTGCGGGGGAGGGGGGCGTCGACGAGGTACGACAGCGCCGGCCGCTGGGCCACAGGGAGCTTGCGGGCCGCCTTGCGGAGGGCGTCGCGGGCCTGGTCGTGGCCGCTCGCTTCGGCGCACTGGGCGAGCAAGCCGAGCAGCTCCCCGCCGCGGCCGTCGGGGATGCCCACGAGGCTGAACTCCTCGACGTGCGGGATGGTGCCGAGCTTGGCCTCCAGGTCGTCCAGGTAGAGGTTCTCGCCGCTGGCCGTGACGACCACGTCCTTGGCCCGTCCGACGACGACGAGGCGTCCCCGTCCGTCGAATCGGCCCAGGTCGCCGGTGTGCAGCCAGCCGTCGTCGTCGAGGGTCGCGCGGGTCGTCGCCTCGTCCCGGAAGTAGCCCTTCATCACGTTGGGGCCGCGGGCGAGCACTTCCCCCACGCCGTCGGCGTCGGGCTCGGCGATCTGCAGTTCGACCCCGGGGATCGTGCGCCCCACGGTGCCGGGGCGGGCGCCGGGGCGGGCCTCGTCGACCGTCAGCACCGGCGCTGCCTCGGTGAGGCCGTAGCCTTCGGCGAGGTGCAGGCCGAGGCCGGCGAAGAAGGAGTGGGTCTCGGCCGGCAAGGCCGCTCCGCCGGAGATCAGCAGCCGGATGTTGCCTCCCAGCCCCTTGTGCACGGTGCCGAAGAGGATGCGCCCCAGGTCCAGCCCGGTGGTCCGACCGAGCCACCGGTTGAACTCCAGCCCGGCATCGAACGCGGCCGCGAACAGCGGACCCTGGTCCTTGACCCGGGCCTGCATGCGCCGCTCCAGCAGCTGCCACAGCGCGGGCACGCCGACCATGGCGGTGATGCGGGCGTCCTTCAGCGTGGAGGCGAGCTTCTCACCGGTGATCTCGTCCAGGTAGACGACGCGGGTGCCCCGCGACAGGGGCAGCAGCAGCCCGCAGGTGAACTCGAAGGTGTGGTGCAGCGGCAGCACCGACAGCACCCGGTCGTCCGCGCCGAGCTGGAAGACGCGGGACAGCGACGCCAGCAGGGAGCAGAAGTTGGCGTGCGTGAGCATCACCCCCTTGGGCTCGCCGGTGGTGCCGGAGGTGAACAGGATCGAGGCGATGTCCTCGCCCTTGACCACGAGATCGGTCAGCGGATCGTCGCGGCCGGGGGCGGTGGTGGCGTGCAGGTCGAGCCGCTCGACCCCCAGGGACGAGCCGAAGGCCGCCAGGGCCTCGCCGTCCAGCAGCGCCACGCGGGGCTGGGCCTTGTCCTCGATGCGCGCGGCGTCTGCGCCATCCAGCGCTGGATCCAGGGGCACGGCGACGCCGCCGGCGAGCAGGATCCCGAAGTAGCCGACCACCCAGTTGGGGTGGTTCGCGCCCGCCAGGAGCACGCGGTCGCCGTGGCGGACGCCCGCGGCGGCGAGGCGTCGGGCGGTGGCGCGGGCGTGGGCCCGCAGCTCCACGAAGCTGGTGCGGGAGAAGCCGTCGGGGTGCCGGACCAGCAGCGCCGGGGCGTGGGCGTGGCGGTCGGCGATCTCGTCCAGGAACGACACCAGGTCGTCGTGCGCGCGCAGCGCCTTGCGGGGCCGCTTGATGCGCTCCTCGATCACCGGCCAGACGTAGGTCTCGACCCCGGGGAGGTGAACATCGAGCCAGTAGTGGCGCCAGTCCATCGCCTCGGGCGTCCACGGCACGAGGGTGCGCTGCTCCTCCGGCACGCGGGCGAGCGCGGCGCGGGTGTTGCGGCAGCTGAAGACGTAGTTGTGGGTGGCCGTGAACGGCACGTACTGATCGACCACCCGGTCGGTGGCGTCCATCGTCGAGGCGACGCCGTCCAGCAGCTTCGCCGCAGGCTCGAGCGCGGGACTCAGCACCTTGACCTGGTCGGTCGTCTTCCGGAGAAGCCCCGAGGCGAACCGGGCCCGGTCTCGGGTCTTGCCTGGGCCGATGGAGTTCCACCGCTTCGGCCCCACCGGGATCGTCTGGTAGTTGCTCTGCAGCCAGCTGATGAGCGGCGAATTCCCGCCTGATTTCCGCATCTTGCGGCGCTTGTAGAGGCCGGTCAGATCGATCAGCCGGTACATCGGCAGCGGGTTCGAATCGCTGGTGCCGAGCTGGTAGACGGGCTGCTGCGTGCCGTCGAGTAGCTCGGCGAGCGCCAGGATCATCCCCGCCCCGACGGTGTCCGCGGGGATGACGTCCAGCACCGAGTCGGGGTTGGCGGGCATGCCCGTCATGCCCTTCATCGACAGGTACATGATGGGCGCCGAGGTGGTGATGCCCTCGTTCCAACCCACCCGTGGGAACGCCAGGCTGCTCTCGATCACGGCCGGCCGCACGATGCAGAAGGGGACGCCGCTGTCGGCGAGGATCTGCTCCCCGATCGACTTGGTGTACGTGTACGTGTTGGGCCAGCCCCAGTAGTTCGCCCGCTCCTTGCCGGCCTCCGCGAGGCGGGCCTCCTCGTACTTGCGCCGCACCCGCGCGAGCTCGTCCTCCAGGGCGCTGCCTCGGGCGGGCTCGCCGCGGGCGATGAGCCGCTCCTTGGCGTCGGCGAGGAACTGGCTGTTGCGGAAGGCGTCGGCGGAGCGGTGGCGCACGTGCTCGATCACGTCGTTGCACTCGGCGATCTCGCGGTCGGGATCCCAGTGCGATCGATCCAGCTCGTCGGCCTTGGGGAACGGGTACTCCTTGGGCCCCAGTTCGTCGACCTGGCCCGTGCGCATGCCGGCCACGTAGCAGGTCGAGGTGTGCATCAGCGGCAGGCCGCCGAGGTCCTCCGCCAGCGCCACGATCGACTGCATGCCGAAAGCGTTGACCGCGAGGGCGTCGTCCAGCGGGGGGTTGAAGTCGACCACCCCGGCGGCGTTCACCATGGCGGTCAGCGTGCCGCCGAGCTTGTCGCGCACGGCCGCGTCCACGCCCGCGAAGGGCTCGCTGACGTCGCCCGCGATGGGCGTGATCTTGCTGCGCAGGAACTCCTCGAACGCCGGCCCCGGGTGCTGCTCACGCAGCGGATCGAACGCCCCACTGGGCGCGATCTCGGCCCAGAACCGAGCCTCCGGATCGAGCCCCCCCTTGGGTCTGACGACGAGGTAGACGTGCTCGATCTGCTCGCCGAAGCCGTGCAGCAGCATCGACAGCCAGACCTTGCCCAGGAAGCCGGTCCCGCCGACGACGAGCAGGCGGCTCCCCGTCAGCGTCGCCTTGAGGTCCAGGGGGGTGCTCAAGCCGCGCCTCCGGGCAGCAGGCGCAGCGGCTCGGGCTTGCCCTTCACGTCGACCATCAGCAGCGGGCAGACGTGCATGCAGGCGATGTCCGGCTCGGCCGGGGCCCCATCCTTGGCCATGCGGAGGGCGTCCTCGAAGGTCGCCGCGGTCTCGTACCCGAGCACCTTCGGCACGTACTCGTTGTCGGCCCCCACGATGATGACGCGGCCGATGTGCTGCCGGCCGTTCTCGCCCCAGTAGTACATGAAGAAGGGGTGCGCGGGGTGGTAGCTGAGGCCGCTTCGGTACAGCTGGATGTACGCGGGATTCTTGCGGAATTCCGGTTCGTAGTCCCGGTGGAGCTCCTCCGCATCCCGCGTCTTCGTCAGGATCTTGTGGAAGAACTCGACGTACGGCAGGTGCTGGTCGCGGTCGAACTTGTCGGTGCAGGGGTGGAACGCGATCACGGTCCCCCCCTTCTTCACCAGCGGCATGCCCCGATACAGGTTGTGCAGGTAGCCCTCGATGAGCACCGAGACCAGCAGCGGGTTGAGGTAGGCGCCCACGTTGTAGGGGCTGATGTACGGCACGCCGGTGACGAGGATGTCGGCCTGGCCCTCGACCGGGACGAGGTACTGCTCCCAGCACTTGTCCAAGGTCTTGGCGTGGGCCGCCTCGGTCTCCCCCGCGAACACCCCGGTGACTCCGTACGGCGCCGGGACCTTCTCGAAGATCGCCTGGCGGGCCTTCTGGGGGAGGATCTTCAGGCTCTTGACCAGCCCCTTCAGGGCCAGCTCCTCGCGCGGGCTGAGCTCGTCCTCGTTCTTGGCGAGGAACTCCAACTGCGGACCGAACATGCGGTTGTTGACGGTCGTCTCGATCGTGAAGACGTCAACGTGCTGCTGGAGCAGGCGGCCCATGCGGCTGACACGCGTGTTCAGCTCGGATTTGTCGGGGTCCATGTAGCTGTCGGACTGCCGGATGGTCTGCGGATCGTGGTGGTGGCGCAGGCTGCGGTAGCCGCACAGGCCGACCGCCGCGCTCTTGTGCCCCCCGTCCATGGGGACGAAGTTCAGGTTCACGTAGATCAGCAGGTCGGACGTCGCCGCGCGGGTGCTGATCTCGACCACCTCACCGTGGTCCGTCGTGCCCAGCTTCGTCATGCCGCCGGGCTTCTCGGCGTCGTGGTTGTAGAGCCGGTCGGGCCAGAACTCGCGGAAGATCGCGTCGCCGGTCATGCGGCGGACCTCGACGTCCGACATCGGCCGATGCAGGCAGGTGGCCACGATGATGTGGATGTCCTCGACCCCGTGGTCCTTGAGCATCGGCACGACGATGTCGAGCACGCGCTGGCGCACGTCGGGCCGCTTCATCGGCGGCAGCGGCAGCGAGATGTCGTCCACCGCGATGGTGACCTTCATCCCCGGATTGAGCTTGCTGAACAGCGGCTCGCTGTTTTCGGGGTGGTTGATCGCGTACCGAATCGCCGCGTCGGCGTCCGGGAGCGGGGCCAGCGGCGGCTTGGGGTAGATGACGCGCGTGCCGACGGGAAGGTCCACCTCGACGAGCTGATCGCCGGAAAACAGCACGCGGGGGCGGCTGTGGTGGTCGATCGTGACGACGCACGGATGCTGGCTATGGTCCTGGGAGCGCATGGGGCGCGGAGTCTATCGCGGGAACCTCAGGGGTCCAGTTGCGGTCGGAGTCAGCGGCGCCCTGGTGGAACCTGCGAGATGACCGAATCCAACAAGCCTTCGGACCGGCGCCGCGCCGCGTCCGGCGACGCCGTCGACCTCAACCTGCTCCCGTTCATGAACCTGATGACGCTGCTCATCCCGTTCCTGCTGGCGTCGATCCAGTTCATGACCCTGGCCGTGGTCGACGTCTCGATGCCGTCGATCGCGTCGGTGCGGACGACATCGACCCCCGACGAGCCGCCCCTGGAGCTGACCGTTGGGATCAGCGAGTCCGAGTTCGCCATCACCGGGAAGTCCGAACGCCTGCCCGAGCCCGAGATCATCCCCATCGACGACCTCGCGGCCCTGACGGCGCTGATGGTCGAGTTGCGCGCCGAGCGCCCAGTCGCGTGCGATCCCCCCGCCTCCAGGGCGGACTGGACTCCGCCGGAGGCCTGCAACGTGATCCTCGCCCCCGACTCCACCGTCCGCTACGAGACCGTGATCGCGGCGATGGACGCGACCCGTGAGACCGAGGAGCAGTCGCTGTTCCCCTACGTCGTCGTGGCGGGGGGCCTGCTGCAGTAGGCATCGGGTCGCCGGAGGCCCGCGGGGTCCCCATCTCCCCGTACGGCCGGCGCGGGTCGTGCGAGCATGGCGGGGCATGAAACGGACCCCCTTTGCGCTCCTCGCTGGCGCCGCCGCCGTGACCTTGCTCGGCTGCCCGCCCGTGTACTTCCAGTCCGACGCCGAGATCTTCGTCTTCCAGACCGGGAACCCCGGCGACGACGACGACTCGGTCGCCGAGCCCGGCGTCTACGTCGAGCCGTGGCACGGCTTCCGGAACGTCGGCCCGGTGCTCGCGGGCACGACGATCTGCTGGCAGGCCGAGCCCAACGGCGGCTCGGGGCTCGGCGGTGATGTCTGGCCCGGCTGCTTCGACACCGCCTGGACGGGCGACGTCACGGTCGACGGCCGATGCCACACCTTCGGCGTCGGGGACGCCACCTTCACGCTGACCCCGCGCGAGGACTGCCTGCCCATCGATCCGACCCAGGAGCTGGCCGCCGACGCCGTGACGGTGACCACGATCGACGCGGACGGGCTGACCCTCGAGCTCCTCCGCTACGCCGAGATGGCAGCCGCCGACGGCGCGGTCGCGGGGGACACCGCACCCTGGCCCTCGGAGTGGCCCGCCCCCTTCACCTCGCCGCTGCGGGTCGTCGCGGGAGAGCCGGTGCTCGTGCACGCGGGGCTGTACCACCCCGATCACGCGGGTGCGGTGGCGTTCAACAGCGGGGATGCGGTGCTCACGGTCGAGTCGATCGAAGGCGACAGCCCCGAGTTGGTCCCCTTGTACGACGACCCCGCCGCCCAGCCGGAGGACGGTCCCTTCGCGCCGTCGGTCCGCATGGTCCTGGCCGAGGGGGCATCGGTCCGCTTGCGCCTCGATCTGGGGGGAGACTCCTGGACCACCGGGGACATCACCGCCGTTCCCGAGGCGGACATCGTGTCGCTGTCGGTCGTCCCCGCCTACTCGATCCCGTGGGTGTCCGAGGAGGACGACTCCGGCGGGGACGACGGCACGGGGCTCCCGTTCAGCCCGCTGGGGGCGCGCGCGGTTGCCCTCGACGCCGACGGCAACGAGGTCCTGGGGGGGAACGTGCGGTGGAGCGTGGGGGGCGCGACGATCCAGCTCGTGCCCGGCACCGAGCCCGGCCCGATCTCCTACTTCCCGATGCCCGGCAACGACTACGTCTGGCTGAACGATGGCTGCCTGCCCCCCGACCAGGCCGCGGGCCAGCGCCGTTCGACCCTGAAGGCGGCCCTGGGGGACCTGAGCGACAGCATCGTCCTGACCTGGGAGAGGCCGGGGCGGGAACACGATCCCGAATACGAGCGCCCGGACACGTGCACGGGAGGCTGCGCTTGCGACGCTTCGGGTCCGGTCGGCGGCACGCCGCTGGCGGCCCTGGGTCTGTTCGCCGTGATGACCGCGGTCAGGCGCCGTCGCGCCTCCGCCTGAGCGCCAGCAGCGCCAGCGCACAAACTGCAAAGAGGGGCCGAGGGCCTTCGCCGCCGGATGGGCCGGTGGTGGGGGCCCTCGCCTTTGCTTGGGCGCATCCGCATCCGCTGCTCCAGCACTCGGGGCCGTCGGCGCCCGCGGCTCCTTCGCAGTCGACGTCGCCCGCGTCCGAGCAGGCCTCGGCCGCCCCCGAGTGCACGTCGATGTCGGCGTCGTCGCAGTCCCCATCGCACTCCCGGATGCCGTCGCCATCGGCGTCGAGTTCGGTCGCGCCGTCGCAGTCGCTGTCGACGCCATCGCAGACCTCGTCGGCGCCGGGATGCACGGTCGGATCCTGATCGTCGCAGTCATCAGTGCAGCTGAAGCCGTCCTCGTCGGCGTCGTAGGGCCAACAGACGTCGCGCCTCAGCCGGTAGGGCGGGCTGGTGATGCCGTAGAGGCCCTGCTGCGTGGGCGAGGCCACGGTCGCTTCGGGCGCGGGCACGACGACGACCCGAATCGGGTGCCATCCCTGGCCGAAGAAGTAGTTCCGGAAGTTGGGCAGCTCGAGGGTGGTCACCCACCCCTCAGGGGAGCACGAGAGGTCCGGAACGGTCCACGCCGGGTCCTGAATCCAGCTGCCGACGCCATCGCCGACCTCCACCTGAAGGGCGACGGAGTCAGCCTCCCGGTCGCTGACCTCGACGGTCAGCGGGAAGGTTGAGTACATCGCTGAGGGCACGGCCTGGCCGAAGCCGGAGGGCGCCCGGGGCCACGACGGGTCCGGCACGAAGTGCACCTGGGGTGCCTCGCTGGCGAGGCCCGAGGGGTCCCGCCGGTGGTTGATCCACACCGCACTGTCGTCGCCCTTGGACGCGCCTGCGAGGTCGAGGTCGCCATCGCCGTCGAAGTCGGCCCACGCGATGCTCCGCACGAAGGTCGGTTCCGACTCCCAGACGACCTCGAGACTCTCCTCGACGAGCCTCAGGACCCACACGGGATCGGCGTCGTCCAGGGCCGACGTGGCGGCTGCGAGCACGGGCTGACCGACCCCGGCCCAGTCGCCCCACGCCAACGACTGGATGGGGGTCGAGCCGATCGACGCCGTCGCGATGGGCTCGGGGTTCAGGACGCCACCGATGTTGTCGTAGACGGCGAGGCCGTACGCCTGTCCTCCTCCGACGGCGAGGTCGAGGTCCCCGTCGCCGTCGCTGTCTCCCCAGGCGAGGCCGCGCACGGTGGTGGCGGACGGGTTGGCGGCCCAGGGGGTGGGGTCGAGCACGCCGCCATCGTTCGTGTAGACGAGGGCTCCGGTGGCGCCATCGGCGGCGAGATCGAGGTCGCCATCGGCATCGACGTCCCCCCACGCGACCGCGCCCGCATCCCCGCTCGCTTCGCCCTGGAACAACTCCTCGAGCTGGCCCCTGGTGTTGGTGAAGACGCGCACCTCGGCGCTGGCGCTGGACAGCGCGAGCTCGAGATCGCCATCCCCGTCGAGGTCGCCCCAGGCCAGGGCGGTGATGTCGGCCTCGCTGGCGAAGGTCCAGGCGATGCTCGATGCGTCCAGCGCACCGGAATCGTTGAGGTAGATCCGCACGCCCACGTCGACGTCCGCCCCGTAGCCGACCGCCAGGTCGACGTCGCCATCGCCGTCCACATCGCCC
>PVBE010254318.1_pt1 | contig 36202 bp, 38 predicted proteins | sample 1631181 | NCBI WGS metagenome assembly PVBE01 (sample SAMN08397723, study PRJNA350692) | Marine metagenome, whole genome shotgun sequencing project. | isolation source: water | place: Pacific Ocean | collected 2012-04
CATTGCCGCCAGTGCCACCTGGGCCTTGAATTTCGGGCTGTGGTTTCTACGTGGTCTTTTCATTGCTGTGCTCCTGGGCTCTTGCCCATTATGCGCAGATCAACCACTTATCCAAGTGTCCGATTTTCCCGCACCACCTCTTACAACACCTACCTCCATAATAATCCTGCCCTGAAGAAACTTGGAAAACTTGGGGACAGTTTACTTAATTCCCGATGAATTACGTAAACTGTTTACCGTTAGACGGATGAGTTGCGGCATGCCAATCCATGTGCCAACAACAGTATGCAGGGAAATGATTGTGTTTTTGCCACTGTTTCAGCCTCGATTCAGGACATCCACGTTTTCCCAGGACAATTCAGGGGCGATTCAGAGCAGTCGATTCAGGACATCCACGTTTTCCTGGCCCGTATCTCTTGTTTCTTGTATTTCTGTCCCCTGGAACATGGATGCCCCGTATTGGAGATGCTGGAACATGGATGTCCCGTATTGGATGATCAATCGGTGGATCTCAGTGATTCTGGACTGACAAGATCTCTGCAGAACTCGAAGGAGGCAACGCAAAACTTTGCCGAACCCCCAGCCGCAAACAACTTGTCTTGCACCCCGTTCCAGTTGTACGCTGTTCCCAAAGTCACGGTATAAAGCCCATCATGAAGCAGCTTCCAATTCTGATCCTCTGCGCTTTCCTCACAGCCTGTTCTGATTCGAATCAACAGGTCGATAGCACCGCGGCCCAAGCAAGCATATCCTGGTTTGACGGCAGCGTTACAGAGGCGTTTGCCAGTGCTAAGAGTCTCGACAGACCGCTGTTCCTATACTGGGGTGCCGTCTGGTGTCCGCCTTGCCAGGAAATTAAACATACCGTGTTCAAGAGCAGGCGATTTATTTCTCAGACAGAATCTTTTGTCCCCGTTTACCTGGACGGTGATACCGAAAAAGCGCAGGCGCTGGGTGAAAAATTCGGCGTCAAAGGTTATCCAACGATGATCGTCTTCAATCCGGAAGGCCGGGAAGTGACGCGCATTCCGGGAGGGATTGATATCTCACGATATAATGACGTGCTGGAACTGAGCCTGAATTCCATAACGCCGACCGCCGATCTGGTGAAACGAGTCGTGTCTTCACCTGAAACGATTACCGAAAGTCACTTGAAGCAATTGGCGTTCTATTCATGGGGGCAAGATCATACCGCACTGCCGAGAGACTATTCGCCTGAGCTATTTCTAGCCATGTCAGAACTGGCCGGAGACGAAGTATCCAAGGCGCGCCTTTTCATGCAATACCTCTATGAAGTTGCGTCTGCCCACGAGACTTCAAGCGGCGATCCAGACGCCGATAACGAGGCAGATCCGAAGCTTGAGTTGGTCGCGGGGGCAGGCGAGAAGGTGAACAAGATACTCGACTCCGACGACCTCATCCTGGCCAACTGGGACTCTCTGGCCTACTACTCAACTGAGTTATTGCCTCACATTGCAGCAGGGGAAACTCGTGTAACGTTAGAAGATAAATGGCAAACGAGATTGAAGGCGCTCTCGGACCATGAGTCCCTGTCAGTTGCCGAGAGATTGGCCGGAATTCTACCGAGCCTTGAGCTCTACTTCCTCGACGATGAGGACAGGCCCCTGGATCCTGAACTGATACAGTGGGTTCTGGAGGCGACCCATTCTGCCGACAGCGTGACAAAGAATTCCTTTGCCCGGCAGAGCGTCGTCAACCAGATAAACCATGTTCTGCAGGCCTCCCATCTGATGGATGAGGCCAAAAACTTGCTGCTCCGCGAAATAGAACGCTCGCCATCGCCCTATTACTTTATGAGCAGCCTCGCCTCAATCGCCGAGAAACAGGACGAGAATGTGGTGGCACTGGATTGGCGACGAAAGGCCTATGAAAATTCCGTAGGTAGCGCTACTAGATTTCAATGGGGGGCGAATTATGTGAGGGCAGTCATCCGCCTGCAACCAGACAACGAAATACTGATTCAGACCACCGCTATTGCGCTGCTGGATGAATTGCAGTCCAACTCTGATGTATTCGCCGGTCGCAATTTCCGGGTATTAATGTCCCTGAACCAACAACTGAATTCCTGGCAGGCGGAAAGAGGGCCAACACTATTGGCCGAATTTAAGACGACGATCGATCGACGCTGCCAGGAACAAGAAAAGGGTAGTGTTAAAGCAACCAACTGCGCCACTTTGGAATCCCAGCGAAGCGATATTTCCAATCCAGTGAGGTAGCGGAGATCTTGCAGGCATATCCACGCCTGCATAATCACAGATTTCGGCAACCAGATCCGAGTAAAGAATGTTTAGACCGAAGACAGGATATCGCTTGCCGACATCCCCCTCGCGTAGTCGTTTGGCCAGGAATGACGCGAGGTCCCGAACGTCGACGATGTTGATGCCGGATTCTATGATAACCGGTATATCACCGCTTATGGTGCGAGGCACAAAGCAATTGTGCAGTGCTTTGCAGTCCCAGGGGCCCAAACATACGGATGGATTGAGAACCAAGAAGCGAAGACCCTTGGCGCCATACTGGAAGACCATGTTTTCCAATCGGCTCTTCATCACATAGTAGGGATGTAGTTTTGTCAGATACTTCGAGGACAGCTTTCTGGGAGTAGTGTATTCACCATCCAGAGTAACGTGAGAACTGATGTAGACAAATCCCGCTCCTGACGCGGCAACATTGTCGAGAAGCCTGCGCATTCGATTCTCTGCATCCTGGAGCATGACTTCACTGGCAAAGAACGACTGAAGATAGGGTGCAGCCGCATCCACCACCCAGTCGTTTTTGCCAATCAATTGCCCCAGCGACTCAGAGGTGTCGATGTCAAGCTGAATCAACTCAGTATCGAGATCAAGGAGATTTGGATAAAACCTGGTCCCGCGGATTACGCCGGTAACAGCATATCCCTGCTGCTGGAATTCCCGGCAGATCGCGTTACCGATATGGCCACCGGCTCCCAAGACGAGTGCTTTTGTCATGCCTCTACGGTAATCATTGGTCTCGTGCTGGTCCTTCCTCGCGATCTCAGAGGCCTTCAGTCAGTGAGACGCCCGTATTGTTCAACTGGCCAACGGTTCACGGTTCTCAACGAGTCTGGCAAACCGGGAAAAGTAACTCTCGGACAACCTGTTGGCTGTTACCCTCATAATTCCGGATCCGGGCTTTAGGAGCTTGCTGTCCTGGGCGATCTCTATCACACAATTTAGCCGCGTGTGGCTTTTGTTCCCCCCCAGACCGTAGTCCAGTCTCACTCTGGCAACACCCCAAGTATAACCGATCATATTCGCCTTCCCCGCACCGATCATGGTATAGGACCGAGGCGGATCAAGGTCCATCAACTCGATGTTGCCAACGAACCTGGCTGCTATTGGTCCGACGTGACCGTCGATAAGAAGAGAAAATGCGGTGCCGGAAATTATGTCCACAGCTCTGCATCCCCGGATGCACTCTTTGACGACCTCTGGATCTATCAGAGCGTTCCAAACAACATCCCTGGGTAACGCTATCGCACGTTGTTCAACAATTTTCAGCATCAAAAACTGCCATGGTTGCCCGACCGAGAATACCTGCTTATTATATGCCCATGGAGAACTAATCCAGCTCCGAGCGGCTCATCCATAGGTTACCTAAACCAGCAAGGTTTGCAACTATCGGTTGATACCGGTCCAGACAAGAATAGAGATCGAAGGAGGATCAGAATGCATGCTGTGATCACCGGTGCATCTACTGGTATTGGCAGAGCTTTGGCGGTCCAGTTTTCAGATGAGGGATTCTCGGTGACGCTGGTGGCCCGAAGAAAGCATCTCCTGCAGCAGCTAGCGGCCGAACTGAGGGGCAAGTCTCACGTTTCCCAATGCGACCTCACCAATCTCGAGCAATGCACCGATTGGGTCGACAAAGCGCAATCGAAGTTGGGTCCCATCGACGTGCTGGTGAACAACGCCGGGGACTACCTCGCTGATTCAGTACTGGATGTGTCGAACTCGAGAGCCGAGGACTTGATGAAGGTCAATCTGCTGGCGCCGATGCGCTTGGTCCGAGGAATTCTGCCTTCGATGCTCGAACAAAAAGTCGGTGTGATTGTTAATATATCGAGCTTGGTCTCATTTTGCCCTGCGCCTTACATGGTCGACTACGGTGCTTCCAAATCAGGATTGGCGACCTACTCGGAGTCTTTGGGGGCAGAGCTCAAAGGGACGGGCGTTCACGTGGTCACCGTCTATCCGGGTCCTGTTTCGACCTCCATGGAACATGCCGCCAAGGGAAAGCTGAGTAGCCCTGTGGCACAGCTTCTGCCAACTGGGAATGCTGAAGAATTGGCCTTCAAGATTCTCCAGGCGGTTCGTGCACGCACGACGCGTGTGATCTACCCCAGAGTTTACGAAACGACCAGGATGTTCGGCGTCCTCAGTGAGTATCTGTCCCTCAGGTTTGGCCCACGACCTAAAGCATAGTGTTTCAAGGGTGCGTTCCCTGGCCCCAGATCATTCGCTCTTACGGACTTTCATGGTTGGGGTCCGAGGCAGGCCGTCAGCAAATTCGATGTAGCGGGGTATTATAAACCTGGGCATGCGGGGTATGAGCCATTGAATCAAGTCTTCTTCGCTGAGCGAACTGTCTGCTGATTTCACCACTACGGCCTTGATCTCTTCATTGGCGCCTGGCTCCGCCGAACTCTTGACGGCAATCGCTGCCGACTGAAGGACGTCGGGATGCTCATTGATTAGGCCTCGACCTCGAAGCTTGAGATGTTTTCTCCGCGACGACGAATACAATCTTTGAGGCGATCGATGAAGAAGTAGTTCCCTTGCCATCGACAATAAACGCGTCGCCCGTGTGGAACCACCCATTTCTCCAGGCTTGCGCTGTCGCATCAGGATTGTTGAGGTAGCCGGCATTCATCGTCCATGGTGCGTCCGCACGCAGAATCAGTTCGCCTGGGTACCGTCTGCTACCGGGTGATCATTCTCGTCGACTACCCTGGCCTCATAACCTGATCGCAGTACACCACAGCTCATTCGTCCCTCAGAGTCATAGACCGCTGCATCCCAAGTGCTAAATGTGATCGGACAACTGACCTCCGTTATATTGAAACAGGCAATGCGGCGGCAGCCAAATCGTTCCACAAAGCGTTCCGCGTAAGACGACTTCTGCGGTGCCAACACATTCTTTAAGGGTCTCTCAGTATCGCTGTCATCGACTGGATCATTCAACCAGCTCGGAACCACCCCACCTGTTGTCACACCATACTTCAGATACTCATCGCCGAGGCTGCTAGCTAGCACTGATAAACGGTCGCATGACATGACTGCCACCTACCAAGGCAGCCATGTAGGGGAATACCTTGGCGCCGACATGATAGGTCGGGCCGGGATTGTAGATGACGTCCTTGTCATTCAGATCCGCCATCGGATAGGTGCCCGTGGCCATGGCATGTATCTGCGCCCAGGGCAGCCTGACCGCCTTGGAGGGACCGGTAGTGCCGGAAGTGAAGAGGATCGCCATTATGTCCCACGGTGCAGGTATGGCCAGACTAGATAATGGCGTGACATCCTGCAAGAACTCCTTGCCACAGATGGCTCTGAAACGAGACGCCGCCGATGACTCCCCATCCAGTATTATCACCTGCTCCAGATAGTGCAGGTCATCCTCGATGGCAAGCAGACGATCGAAGTACTGCGCCAATACCAGCATGGTCCGCGCTTGTGTGAGATTCAGTGCATGAGCCAGCAGTGCGCCACGATAGTCCACGTTAATCGGCGCCTCTATGGCGCCGATGGCAGCCAGTCCCAGCCATCCAAGCATCGACTCGATGCTGTTGAGCTGCATGGTAACGACGTGATCGTGTCTCGCCACGTGGATTCGTCGATAGGCCGCGGCCCACGAAGCAATGTCGTTTACAGTCTCCTGTTAGGTCAGTGATCGGTCATCGATGTCAGTGACGAAGACCCTGTCTGGTCACGTTTTGGTTTGATCAAGCAACGTCTTGATCAAGCTGACATCTGGTGTTTGCACGTTTCACTCCTTGACGCTTTCGAGAAGAATTAACCACGTTTCCCTGCAAATGGCATCCTTCACCCCCCAAATGGGAGTGCGCCGAGGATCATCCGCAGTGCAAAACCTTGCCGTGACCAGTGGTGGTTTAAGGCGGTCGTCGCTCCGAACACGCCCATGCAGCGGGAGCAGACACCGGAGGACATCGGCCGGGCAACCGGGCAGGCTTTGTCTATTGACGGCGGCCAGGTGATCTGTATTCAGTGTGCTGTCCCGCAATTCACTGACCGGGACTGTTACGCATTGCCGGGAACAGACTATGCCGACCGAACGATGACCACTTAGTTGCGTGACGACACGCTAGTTTGGTTGTGTTGCATCAGGAACGCCGAAATCTCACTGCTCAGTCCGATCAGGATATGGCCGGCATCTTCGATCAGGTTGATCGTTGCGTGGGGCAGCAAAGCCTTTATGCGCTCTGCAGTTTCGACGGAGTGCAACATGACATCCCGCCTGCCAACAGCCAGGTAGGTGGGCATGGTCAGGCGCTGCAGATCACTGTCTAAAAAGCGTGGCAGACTACCCATACGGGGCTTGAAGTTGTTGAAAATCAGTTGCGTAAATTGCAGCGCTTCTGCGGGGACATCCTGATTACCGAATACATAACGGGTCATCAGTTTCAAGCCACGCTGTCCGAGCAACAGCAACAGCAACGGCAATGCCATAAACATAAACCCTTTCCGTTCCGGCGCGATTCCGCCGGGGCAGAGCAGGACTAATTTGTCCACTTTCCGAGGGCTCGATACGGCGTAGGTGAGCGCCATCCAGCCGCCCAGGGATATTCCCAGCAGCGATGCGCTCTTAAGACCTAGTCCGTCGTAAACATCATCAAGCCACTCAGCATACGCAGCACCGCTCAGGTGTTGGAACCGGAACCGTGCAGCAGAATGAGCGGCGGAGCTGTCTCGTCACCACAGGCAATGATGAATGTCCGACCATGCCGCGTGGGCACACTCAGTTCATCCTTGGGCACCGGCCAGTTAGCCAGGACGGAGTTGTAATGATCCTTTATGGCTTTTTCTCCCGCAGGAGATTTGTAAATTGAAGCGCCTTTCATAAACTCATACTCAGTACCAACATCTTTCTTGGGGGGTGTCAATCGTTCATCAACCAGGCAACAGCTTCGTCACGAGTCTGGAAGATCCCGAAGTGACGATTGCGGTTGGATTCATTTGCCAATTCACGAAATCGGCCTTGCTGCCATAGCTCGAGGGGTAGCACGGCCGCCATTTGTATGTTGTAGTTGGCCAACTTCTGCAGCACCTGACCTGCCAGTCGTGCTTTTAGATCAAAGAACTCATCAGTCAGATTGACGGCATACAGCAGCAGCTTTTGCGTATCCTGCCCACCACAGATTGCTACGAGGTCAACCGCATCCTGTTCACAGCGAACAATGATCCGCTCCGGATCCGCTTCGACAAAACAGGTACCCATTGCTTCCTGCAGCTTGGTGTTCATGGTGACTTCCCGATTTCTCTTGCAGCTAATTGGAAATGGCAGCGATCAACTCCAGCATGCGACTGGTGAATTGAGGACCGCCATAGAGGATGATTTTGGCTTTGTTATCCTCTGCATAGAAAATAACGTCAGCACGCGCCTGGCCGAAGCTTGGGTCTTTGCCGTTCATCACTGCCATCACCGAGTTGGAAAGTCTGGTTGCCGCGTCCTTGTCAATTGCGTCTACATCGACAACTGAAGAAACCAGTACCTTCCTCGACTGTTGCCGGGCGGGCGCCGCGGCCAGGGACGAAGATGTGCCGGTAAACAGGTCCAGGTCTTTCGCTGTGATCCGGTACTGTTTGCCGATCTTGCTGGCATGCAGTTTGCCGTCTCTTATAAACCCCCTCACCGTCTTCGGATGCAACTCCAGAAGTGCTGCGATCTGATCCACCGTATGGAAATCCGCTTGCATGTAACCTGCTCCTGTTCGAACTACAGCTAACTATATGGTATTATATAGGAGGTTACAAGACATTATAACGTACTATATGATAGGTTATAGGAGTTTTAGGATAGGTGGGCGATCTGCCCGCTGCAGATTCTGATGGGCATTCAGGCATACACTGTCGTGGATCAGAGAACTGCGCCGCGAATACTGAGTCTGAAATCCGATGGGTAACCTCAGGTCGCAGGATGGCTACACGAGCATACATGTCTGAGGGGAATCCCGGGGCTCCAGTTTGGCTTGATTTGATGGTATTCTCGATCAATTCACATTCGAGGAGTCAAGCCATGGGACCACTGAACGGATTGAAGGTAATCGAGTTACAAGGCATCGGACCGGGGCCATACTGCGGAATGATGCTGGCGGACATGGGCGCTGAAGTGATTCGCGTGGACCGGGCTGCCAATGTGGGCAGGGGAGGTGGTCGAGGTGATCTGCTGGCGCGCGGTCGCAAAAGCATAGCGATTGACCTGAAGAACCCGCAGGGTATCGAGACGATTCTTCGTCTTATCGACGATGCCGATGTACTCATTGAAGGATTTCGCCCCGGCGTCATGGAACGCCTTGGCATTGGTCCACAACCTTGCCTTGAGCGGAATCCGGGATTGGTCTACGGACGCATGACCGGTTGGGGACAAACCGGCCCCATGTCACTGGCTGCCGGTCACGACATCAACTACATCTCTCTGACCGGGGCACTGCACGCCATCGGTGAAGCGGGCGGAAAACCGGTGCCCCCTCTCAATCTGATCGGGGATTTCGGCGGTGGCGGCATGCTGCTGGCATTTGGTGTTCTGGCAGCACTTTATGAACGCAGTGGCTCAGGCAAGGGACAGGTGGTAGACGCGGCCATGACAGACGGTTCCGCCCTGCTCATGAATGCCGTATTCGGCATGATGAACAGCGGCCAATGGAAGGAACGGGGCACCAATATGCTAGATACCGGAACCCACTTCTATAACACCTACGAGACAAGTGACGGCAAGTTCATCTCGGTGGGGTCCATCGAACCACAGTTCTACGAAATCCTGCTGGAGAAGTCAGGGCTCGGCAAAGATGTGGAAATCCCGGCGCAGCATTCCCGGGATGACTGGCCCAAACTAAAGGAACAGATGGCTGCGATCTTCATTACCAAGACCCGCGACGAGTGGGATGAGATCATGCTCGGTACTGACATCTGTTATGCCCCCATACTCAGTTTTGCCGAGGCGCAAAAACATCAGCACAACGTCGAGCGCGAGACATTCGTCGAGGTGGAAGGTGTGCCCCAGGCGGCACCCGCGCCACGCTTCGATCGTACCGAACCAGAAGTGCCCGCGCCCGCATCGCGACCGGGTGAGCAGACCGATGAGGTCCTTCTGGCAGCGGGATTTGAAGAAAAAGAGGTGGAGAGTCTTCGTGCTGCCGGCGCGGTTGCCTGACGCCGCCGGCATCGGGTTCTAGCAAGCGCCTGGACCCGCCAGGAATCACCAGTCAGTCTCGCGACGCGTCATGCTGTCGGATCGCTCTTTTGGCACATCCAATCAAAGCCCAGAGTCCGCCCCGACTCGATCCTTGTGTCACGGCCCCTCTGTCTGGGCTACCGTTGAACCATCTGCGCTGTATACTGTGCAACAATTCCTGAATGACCGGTCTTATTAGTGACAGCAGGCATGTTTACGGCAAGGGGAGGGATCTTAAATGCAGCGACACATAAATGGTTCTGTCGTGACTGCACTGATCGCGGCTCTGCTCCTATTGGCTGGCTGTGCCACCAATCCGGTGACGGGGGCAAAGGAGCTTTCCTTCGTATCCGAATCGAAAGAGATCGACATCGGTGCAAAGCAGTTCGTGCCGACTCAGCAGACACAGGGCGGTCAATACCGGATCGATCCCGAACTGAGCCGTTATGTCGACCAAGTGGGTCAGCGACTTGGTGCCGCCAGTGATCGGCAACTCCCCTACGAATTTGTGGTGCTGAACAACGCGTCACCCAATGCCTGGGCACTCCCCGGGGGCAAGATCGCGGTAAACCGGGGTCTGTTGCTTGAACTCGATAGCGAAGCGGAACTGGCCGCTGTTCTCGGTCATGAAATCGTCCATGCGGCGGCACGACATGGTGCTAAATCCATGGAAAGGGGCATGTTGCTGCAGGGAGCGGTCATGGCCACGGCGATTGCCAGCCGCGAACAGAAGTACAACAACTATATCGTGCAGGGCGCCGCCCTGGGCGCGCAATTAGTCAGTCAGAAGTATGGGCGAAGCGCGGAACTGGAGTCGGACTATTACGGCATGCGGTATATGGCGAGGGCCGGATATAATCCCGCGGCAGCAGTCAATCTACAGGAGACATTCGTGAGACTGTCAAAGGATCGCAAGAGCAGTTGGCTGGATGGCTTGTTCGCCAGTCACCCGCCTTCCCTTGAACGGGTGGAAACCAACAGGAAGACGGTCACTGAACTCGGTAACGAAGGTGAAGTGGGCAGGGAACGTTACCATCAGAAGATTGCCCACCTTCGCAGAAGCAAGCCCGCCTATGATGCTTACGACGAGGCACAGAAGAAGATAGCGGCGGATGACCTGGAAATGGCCGTCGGCAGCCTTGAGGAAGCGATCGCACTGGAGCCGCGAGAAGGACAGTTCCATGGCTTAAAGGGGGACATTCTGCTGCAGCAGAAACGCTACCGCCAGGCGATTGCCTCGTATGACGATGCACTGCTTCTCGACGATGCGTACTTCAAATACTATCTCGGCAGGGGAATTGCCCGCGCCAGACTGGGTGACGCCAGTCAAGCTAAACTGGATCTGGATAGAAGCAATCAACTCCTGCCTACGGCGATCACGATGAATGAGTTGGGGAAAATTGCAATCCAGCAAGGCGATCATGGCGCGGCTAAGAGTCACTTTCGTTCCGCAGCTTCAGCCGGTGGTGAACTGGGTCGGGAAGCCAGTCTCTCGTTTATCAAGCTGGATCTTCCCGACAGCCCCGATAGGTATATCAAGTCAAGCGCAGCCCTGAGTGAAAAGGGATTGCTCCTTATAGAACTCGTTAACGAAAGCGGGCTGGATGTCGGCGGGGTCGTGTTGCAGCTAAACGTCAGCGCAGGGGGAAGATCAGGCACGCGTCGCTACAACGTAAGCAGGCTGTTGGCAAATGAGAGAATACAGCTTAGTTCCGGCTTTACGTTTTCCGAGGAAAACTCACTCCAGAGCGTCAGTGTCAGCATCGTTGATATTTCGCTGCTTTGAGGCGTCCCTGCCACACGGTTGCATCGCCCGATGTGGTCGCTACCGTTCCCGACGTGTCGCGAGCGTCGACATCAGTGCTTCGATGCCTGGGTATCCTGTTCCCCCGCTCAACGCATAGCGTTTGGTGGCGTCGCGCCACTTCTCCTGCGCCGCCCATAATGCGAGAAACTTCTCTGTATCCACCACCCGGGTGCCGCCAAGCATGGTCAGGCCTCGGTCGAACAGCGGGTCCGGCAGACAACCGACGGTAGGACCGACGATCATTATCTGCGCGGCGCCCCGGCAGTGTTGCAGCGCCGAATCGACGGTCTGATTGACCAGTACCGTTCCCGTGCACAAGACTTTATTGCATTCGCTGAGACGCGCAGGTTCCAGTGTGACGGCAAAATCATCCCCATCCTGCAGCCAGCGTTCGTCCAGTTCCAGTACGGTGAGGCGTATGCCGTCGGCCCGCACCTGTTCGACCAATGGCGGGAAGTAGCCGACCATGCCGATGTGGTCGCCTTTCGTGAGCGCAAGTTGCTGCACCGTCTTGTGCATGGCTGGCAGCGCATAGCCGCTTTGTTTGAACACCACCTGACTGATGGCGTTGATCGCGGCCATGCCCAGGGACCTTTGCCAACCGGACTCGCCGGCATAGAGTTGTGCAACGGCAACGGGCGATTGGCCCGGCAGATCTCTTGTCCTGCTTGGCTCCTGCAGGTCCAGCAATGCATCATCCAAGCCGGTGTAGGTAATGCCGGTCGTGCCATCGCCGAGGACCATGGCGCCGAATTTGCTGTTCTTGCGCGGGTCCGTCTCGAAAGGAGCAATGTGTATGGATTTGACCGGGGGAATGTCCAGCCGTTGCCCGATGCTGTCGATCAGTTGCAGATAGTCCCTGGCGATGCTCGTCGTCATGACGAAACACAGTCCCAGGATTGCCGCGCATTGGCCGGAAAGAGCAATCGCCACAAGTGATAGCGCATTGGATGAGAGACTCCCTAGTGATTGAGATAGTTGATTGAGATGGTTGATTGAGATGGTTGGCTGAAACAGTGATCGACCGAAAAGGTTATCCCTGGTCATCCTACTCCATTCGATCCTGCCCGACCACAGAGCAGCACCGACGCCCCGGCGAGCGACACCTGCTTATGCCACCCTGGCGAGATGCGAGAATTTCGGGCCTGCCCAAACTATTCAGGATGGGATTCCAGAGGCGAGGTGAACTATTATTTCCGGCTAAAGGAACTCAGTAACTATTCCCACCAAGTGTAAACCTAAGACATATGAGCAACGCATACTTTGAAGACGGCGCCAGGCGTGCCATGGGACTCGGTAATCGGGGACCGATCCGGTTTAATAAGGATGGTTCTATTCACAACGACATTCTGGACGCGTACTGGCGAAACAGTTTCTATGTGCTGGAAGGAGTCGTCAGCCGGCAGGAACTACAGGAGCTTCGGGACCAGTTCCAACACGTGCTTGAACGGGCTCCATCTCACGCCGGTTCCCAACTCGATGCCCAAGGACGAAGTGCAGTCAACACCGGATTTGAGCGTGCCACGTTTCAATTCGCCAAACCCCTCAGCGACCCGATGGGGGGTACGGGGGCAACCGGTGGCCGCTATCCGGTAAAGATGGCTGAACTGGTGCCACCGCCCGAAGCACCGGCTGAAGTCGTCCTGCAAATAAGTGGCAATCTGCAGATGATGGATTCCTGTCTGCGTCTGTACGGTCATCCACATCTGCTGCAGATCGCCGAGGCCGTCAATGGGCCGGACTTCACACCATTTACCGATGCCATCTGGGTGAAGGAAGCAGGTCTCGGTGCTGCTGTCTCCTGGCACCAGGATGGCACTACCCTCTGGGACCATCCTGACCTTGACAGGGGCACGCACGGCTTCAACTTCATGGCCCAGCTCTACCGGACCACTCCCGGGAACGCGCTCTGGATTGTTCCCGGCAGCCATGACGAAGGCAGAATTGACATAAAGGCGTTGATTGAGAATAACGACGGCTCCGATTACCTTCCCAGCGCAGTGCCGTTGTTATGTGAGGCCGGCGACGTGGCCGTATGTAGTCGACAGATGTTGCACGGGTCGTTTCCAAACGCGTCGCCGGATAGACGGGTCACGTTCGTTTTTGGTTTTCACCGTCGCTCATCGGTACTCGGTGTCGAGGGTTGGGACTTTAGAAGCCGGACCCATGTCGAATACGATGAGGAGAGAATTCACCAGCGTTCACGAATCATATCCCTTGCCATCGATGCCCGTCAGCAGCACTTCCCGGATGAGCCTCGGTACATCTACCAACCACTGGCTGGCGAGGAAGATGCCAACCGCTGGAGCGAATCGACACGAGAAAGTCTGCTGAAAGACTACAATCAACGCGATCTTGGTATATAGCTGTAAGGAGGAGCCCATTGATTCGGGACAAGCGCCGAATACAGGTTCACTCTTTTTTCTTACTCTTCTTGCTGCGTTTCTTCAAGCTGGGCTTCCTGAAACTAAACGCTTCTCTTGCCGCTCTGAACGCTGCGCGCATCTTCGTGAGTCGCTCGTTCTTCCTCTGCTCGACATGCGTGCCTTTAGCCATGTCAAAATCCACAACCTTGCGTTCGTTCACGGCATTATCCAAACCGTCTCATTGCACGGGCTTTTGCTTTGGACGCTTCCTGTTCCCTGTTTTTCGGTGCTGCCCCCGTCTCCAGATGGTCGGTCAAATAACGCGTTATCGAACTGATATCCTCAACCGCTTTGTCAAATACAAGCTCGTTCGCCTTGGAAGGTTTGCTGTACCCGCTTACCTTGCGGACGAACTGCAGGGCGGCTGCATGGACTTCTTCGTCAGTCGCAGGCGGCACGAAATTGTGAAGCGTTCGGATATTTCTGCACATCGCGTCCTCCAAATCCGGATCAGTCGCAAGCATTCTGCAGCAAGCCTACGGATGCCACAACAGGGTCCTTATTTCGCCCAACTCCCTGGGCAGCTTCTGCCAGGTCTCGCCGCCATCGCTACTTCGGAATATCTGCCCGAGATTTGTGCAACAGAAAATCAGATTCGGGTCCGCGGGATGAGTCGCCACCATCCATGGCGTTGAGTTGGCGTTACCGATCTTTGCATCCTGCCAGCTTTCGCCATAGTCCCGACTTCGCCAGAGGATCCCTCTGCTCCCAGGAGGGCCATCACCGTTACAGAGGAACAGGACCCCGCGGTTGTCGGCTTTCGGTTTGATGCCGCGGCAGTATTGCCACTCGGAATCGAGTTTGTGCCAGTTCCACGATTCACCGTCGTCATTGCTGGAATACAGCCCCACGGCCGTCGCTGCCAGTAGTTTGCGGCCGTTATCATTAACGACGGCAATGTCGTGAATGTCCGGAAACCTGAATCCATTGTCGAGTTTCTGCCAGGATTCCCCACCATCTCTGGACCGATGCACTGCATCGATCTCAACGCTGACCCAGATGGTATCGTCGTCGATCGGATCAAAGCGGATTCGGGTAACCCTCGGTTTACCGATGAACGGGCAGGAGTCCACAAGATCGATTGGCAGTTGGCGGAAGGAATCGCCGCCGTCATCACTACGATACAGGGCCCCCGGATGCGTGCCGATCAGAATCGTGTTCGGATCCTTGGGAGATTGAGCCACCGACCAGATTCTCGCGCCGTCCGCCGGCGATGGTACGTGGATGGCATTGCCTTCGGCATCTTGTCGCAGCAGGCCGCTGTCAGAGCCCGCCCAGACGACACCTGCTTGCTGATCGTGAGCAGACAGTGCCCAGATCCGACACTCGGTATACAGTCCCCTGAATGCAAAGTCCCAGGACTCCCCCAGATCGTCACTCGCCCAGACTCCCCAACCAACTGTGCCGGCATACAATTTAGCCATGATGACTCCAGATTCTTGTTAGTAACAGTTCATTACGCGATGACACGCCAGGCATCAGATTCCCCAATGACTCCACAGATTGTCCTTGGAGGGCGCTACATCCTCGCGGAAATTGCGCGTATCCACCCACCACTGGTAATCAGGCCCGGGGCCGAATTCATCATCGTCAAAATAGGTATGGTGGTCTTGCTGGTAGTCGCACGGCACAATCACGCGAACCAGGGGTTCGTCCCACTCCGCTGAGTGGTTGATTCCCGCCGAGTGCAGCAGCCGAGGGTGCCAGAAGATGACATCTCCGGCTTCACCGGTCAGTTCCACCGGAACCACCTTGCTCAGAATTGCGTCACGTTCCTGCCGGTACCCCTCACTGTTCTCGTTGGAGATCCTGCCGCCAAGTACGGTGTCCCAGTGCATATGCAGGCGCAGGTGCGAGCCGGGCCAGACGGTAAAGCCACCGGCACGGGGCGGTATGGAATCGGCGACAACCATGGCGGAGAGATGTGCGGCCATATAGTCGGCGTGGGGACCGTAACGAGCTTCTGCAGTGGGCGGTTTAGGAAACACACAGTAGATGCCGCGCACACGTCGCACCGGTTGAACAGGCGATCCAATCAGTGCCTCGACGACACCGCGCAGATCGGGATGATTGGCGATTCGATCGACGAGAAATGATTCGGTGCCTATGCCATCTTCGCCTTTCGAGCGCATTTTCCAGTTTCCGTAAGCGAGCAGGCCAACGCGTGCATGATCTTGTTCAGTCCACTTCTCGTGCGTCTTATCGGTCCAGCTACCGGGATTGTCCCGCTGCATGATGTCCCGAGGGACGTTTTTCCAGATGTGATCGATGACCTTGTCGAAGGCTAGCGGCTCATCGACGAGGCCACGTTTAACAAGGAAGCCCTGCGTCTTGAAATAGTTGATATCTTCCTCACTGAGGTCAGCGCTTCTGCCACCAGTTAAGGCATCGGAGTGGATCACCGTTTCGCGCAGTACCACGTCATCGCCGATGGGCTGCGTAGTTGGGCGTCCCGTGTTGTAGTCCATGGCGCAGGTCCTTTCTCTGTCCACCCAACCATTTCTACAAGGGGAGGGGCCTGAAGGTATTCTGAATCTGCATGTGAAGCTTGGTGGCGCTTCTGTGTTACGCTGTGCGTCACCATATCTCTTGATTGTGTCACTTAATTGTGTGCAGGTAGACAGCTCACTAGTTCAAATGGCAGACAGATTCAACTTATTTACCTCTCGAGACCTGGCGCATCTGGGAAAACTGGTGCCATTTTGGATTCCGGTGATGCTCGCGTTAGCTGTGGTCCTGATAGTCGATGATCCGACGGAGCGATATCCACTGCTTGTTTTTGTACTGCCGCTTTTTCTGCGTGGTGCAGCGATCGTTCTCGGTTTATACGATCGCAGCGATTCCGGATCCAAGCTTCACTGGGTACTCAATATGTTCAGATTTGCCATATTCATAGTTGGCTGGACTCTGATCCTTGCCATTGTCAGCGTGGCCATTGCCGTTAGTATCTTGTCTCTCGAGCTGACCACACTTGTAATGAAACGAGCGATCCTTTTGAGCGCATCGGGTTTCATCATGGCGGCATGGCTGTGGTGGCCCAATTACGCAAAGGCGGTATTGCCCGAATGGCCATGGCATGACGTTCGCATCTGGGTACAGTCAAGCAATCGTTGGGACCTGGTGCTGAGATCCTTTCGAATGCGCCAGGCAGCGAAGGAGAGCAATACCTGGTGGCGCGGTTTCTTCGGCGTCACCGGACTGGTGGTATTGATTATGACGCTTAGCACCCTCGGGGTTTATCGCGGCGCTATTGTGGTCGTGATGGAGTTGCTGGGAGTGATACTACTATTGCCAATCCTGCATCTGGTGATCGTAGCGCAAGGACACAAATTGTGTATCGCATGGACTAAGGTTCAATCCGTGGCCGTAGCAGAATAGTTAGCGCTGCCTGACGGCCCACACACTGCGCCAACTCATCCGCTTCCCTGATCTGCTTCGTAAGAGGTCAATGTGTCCAGGAACAGTTGTCCGTATCGTTCCAGTTTCATTTCACCTATGCCGGTGATGGAACGCATACCATCCAGGGATGCGGGTCGATAAGCCGCCATCTCCTGCAGCGCCCGGTCGTGGAAAATAACGTAAGGCGGCACACCCTGTGCCTTGGCCAGCATGGTGCGCAGGTCCCGCAGCGATTCAAACAACGTTGCCTCGTAATCCAACTCCTCAGTCGACCTTTTAATCGGCTTGGGAGTCGACGCGGTTTCAATCAGATCACGATTGAGATCAATTTCCTCACCCCCTTTGAGGATTTGTCTGCAACTGGGATGCAGCAATAAACCACCATAGCCGCTGACATCCACGGTGATAAGACCTCTTACTACGAGCTGTCGGAGCAGAGATTTCCACTCACGATCGTTGAGTTCTGGTCCGATTCCAAATAGGTTCAGTCGGTCGTGGCCGAATCTCTGGATGCGCTCGTCCTCTTTGCCCACTAATACATCGCTGATGTAGTTGGCTCCAAACCGTTGCCCGGTGCGGAAAATTGCCGACAAGGCTTTTCGCACCTGCTCCGTTGCACGCCAGGTGTCCACTGGCGTCTTGCAGTTGTCACAGTGCCCGCAGGGCTCCTGCAGTTGTTCGCCAAAGTAACCCAGCAGGATCTGACGCCTGCAGCCGGAGACTTCGCAGAATGCCAGCATGGTATCCAGCTTGTGTCTTTCCAGACGCCTGTGTTTGTCTTCTGTAGCGCCGTTCTCCATCATCTGTTTCAGTAGGATCACGTCCTGCAATCCGTACACCATCCAGGCATGGGCCGGCTCGCCATCGCGACCGGCGCGTCCTGTCTCCTGGTAATAGGACTCGATGCTCTTGGGTAGATCGAGATGTGCAACGAAACGCACGTCCGGCTTGTCGATTCCCATGCCAAATGCGATGGTGGCTACCATGATGACCGCGTCTTCCTGTAGAAACCGATTCTGATTCTCCTGCCTGGTCTCGGATGACATGCCGGCGTGATAAGGTAAGGCATTAAAGCCCTGGGTGACCAGCCGGTTGGCAGTCGCTTCGGTCTTCTTGCGAGACAGGCAGTAGACAATCCCCGATTGATTGATGTGATTGCTCTTTAGGAATTTCAGCAGCTGACGGCGAGGGTTGTTCTTCGGTTGCACCTCATAGAATATGTTGGGACGATCGAATCCCTGGATGAACACTTTGGCGGATTCAATGCCCAGGCGCGTTAGAATCTCACTGCGGGTTATCTCGTCTGCAGTCGCTGTTAGAGCGACCAAAGGTACGCTCGGGAACGTCTCCTTGAAAACTGACAACTGCAGGTAGTCGGGACGGAAGTTGTGTCCCCACTGGGAAACGCAATGGGCCTCATCCACGGCTACCAGGGATATGCGAGTGGTTTCGAGCAGCACCAGCGTCTCCGGATGTTGTAGTCTTTCAGGAGCGAGATAGAGCAGATCGAGGCCGCCACGCTGGTAGATCTGGCTGATCTCATACTTCTCCAGACTCGACAAAGTGGAATTCAAAAAAGCAGCCCTGATACCGAGTTGCACGGCTGCATTGACCTGATCCTGCATAAGGGCGATGAGGGGGGATATGACGATGGCGGTCCCGGTACGCAGCAGTGCCGGCAGTTGATAGCACAGCGATTTGCCGCCACCGGTTGGCATCAGCACGAGGGCGTCCTCGCCGTTAACGAGATGGTCGATCACCTCCTGCTGGGATTTGCGGAATTCGCTGAAACCGAAGGTCTGCGTGAGGATGTCGAGTGCCTGCTTCATGGGTAAGGTCGGTTCGAGTCGAGTAGATCTATTTTAGCCGCGGTGTAGTCGGGCCAATATAGCAAAATAGCGGGCCGGGGTGTGGATGGTATCCGGATGAGGATGTAAGAGATGGGCGAATGTGTCAGGCAGCATAAACTGACTGGAGGTGAGATGTCTCCGGTCCGATCTGAACCAGTGGGCGCCGGTACTCAGCGAGGCGAGGTGGCCCGTTCGCCCGCGACTACTGCAGACTCACCTGCATAGTCTTAATACTATTTAGGAAGTTGCTTCGCATTCTATTGACGTCTCCGACCACTGTAATGTTTGGAAAGCGAGCTAACAACTCTTCCATGATGACTGTGAGTTGAATCTCAGCCAGGCGCCAACCAATGCAAAGATGCTCCCCATAGCCGAATGACAAATGGCGAGGACCCTTTCGGGATACATCAAAAGTGAAAGATTCGTCCCACTTTTCTTCATCCCGGTTGCCGGACATATACCAAAGGGCCAATTTGTCACCTTTCTTCACTGCCTGACCACCAATTAGTGAGTCTTCTTTCACTGTCCTGCGCATGTAGATGACGGGGTGAACCCAGCGAATGATCTCATCTACGGCGCTTGAAATCAGTGCAGGATCATCCAGCAGTTTTTGCCTTTCACGCGGATTCTGTGACAAGGCGAGGACGCCGCCGGAGATAGAATTTCGAGTGGTTTCATTTCCGGCGACCACCAACAGAATCATAGCTGAAAGGTAGTCTCCAATACTCATGGGACTGCCGTTAACTTCTGTGTGCACCAGCATACTGATCAGATCTTCACCTGGTTCTTGCTTGCGTTTCTCATAGGTCTGCATTGCAAACGTGCCAAGTTCTATGAATGCGGTCCTTACTTGCTCGGCAGATAGAACGATGTCCGGATCATCACCACCAATAATAATGTTGGACCACTCAAAGAGTTTATGGCGAACATCCTGGTCGATGTCAAAGAGCTCCGCCAACATCTGAATGGGTAGTTCGGCTGCGACTGTCTGGATAAATTCTATGTCGTCTTCACCTTCGATCCGATTCAGGATTTCCCTTGCCCGTTTACGTATTCGCGGCGTAAGGTCGTCAAGTTTTTGCGGTGTAAATCCGGGGGCTACAACACGTCTGCTCTGGACATGGGCCGGTGGATCCATCGTGATCATGCTTGAACCACCTTGAAACTGACTAAACTCCTGTGGCGCTTCCTTGAGAATCTCTCTACCCTCCGACTTCCTCCGGTTGCGAATCATTTCATTGCTGGGCAGTGTTATGCCGCCCAATTTCTGATCGCTGCTGAATAAAGTAGGGTTTTTCGACACAAACTGAATATCGTCGTACTTCGTTATTGACCAGAATCCTGGACCACCCCAAGGTTCCGGACACCATGCGACAGGTTTTTCTGCTCGCATCCGCGTAAAGATACCGTGTACGTTCCGGTGATCTTGAAATGTCTCGGAATAAGATAGGGACAGGCGTTCTTCAGGGGTGATGGCCATAATCGATCTCAGCTTACTTTAGTAGCAAATGTCTAGTTTACACCTTGATTCGTCGGGCGTGCACCATCAGAAAGGCTCACGATGCAGGCAGACTAACGGTTAGATGTAAGGCATCACTTCTAACTCGGTGTCGCCGCATATCCTCTGAGCCCGGCCGACGGGATTAGAGAGCAGTCAGCCGTCGGCTTTCAGGTATTGTAGTGGGAGCGAGGTTCGGTAGATCACCCGGTCCAGGGCAAAACTGGTCTGCACCGAGTCAACGGATTGTATTGAGAGCAGCTTTTCGCGCAGAAACTTATGGTACGTCTCCAGATTCGGCGCCACCACCCGGAGCAGATAGTCATATCCACCGGAGAGTGCGTAACACTCCATGATCTCGGGATATTTCTTGATTTCCGTCTCGAAGGAGGAGATTTCATCTTCCCGTTCACGTACCAGGCGCAGTTCAACGAATGCGTTTACAGGTAGTCCGGCTGAAGTTTGGTCCAGCAGACCGACATAGGCGCTGATTAGACCCGCCTGTTCAAGGTTATGAATACGACGGGCGCAAGGGGTCGGGGTGAGGGACACCTTTGCCGCGATGTCCACCAAACTGATGCGCGCGTCGCACTGCAGTTCATCCAGGATTCGGATATCGATTCGATCTATTTTAGTCATTTGCAGTATTCACCTACAAAATTCTCTGAACGCGGCTGATTATTCTAAGCAGACCGGATTCTAGACTCTTTTTTGGTCATTAGTGTACTAATAACTTTACTATAATAGATGGATCGAGTCTTGAACGGAGATCCCATGAGCAACCAATCCATATCGGTTGGGACAACTCCTGCCGATCTTAAAGCGGTGAGTTTTCATGGCGCGCATCGACCGAGAGGTACTCCATCATCCCGTCATTGTCGACAATCGCTACACCAAGTGGTTCGAGCAGGGCACATTCAACAGGCAGCAGGCCAGAGACTTCCTGATCCAATTCTCAGTCTTCTCCAACGAGTTTCTGTTCGCCCAGATGCGCAAGATGGTCAACGCAGATTCCATCGAGGAGATGCGCGCATCCAAAGAAATTCTGGCAAACGAAATCGGGGTTACCTTCAACGATGGCAAGGATCACCCGGTAGACGACACAGGTCTGGGTGGTTTGTCCGGTAGCATCAATGGCGGTGTCTTTCGCTTCAAGGCTGCTCATTTTGAACTGCTGGTGAGACTGGCGAAACAACTTGGTCTGCAGTTCAGGGAGTTGGGAAAGCGGCAGCAGGCAACGTCTTCAACCCTGCACTTCTGTGATGAACTGCTTCGCCTATATGGAAATGAGGACTATGCGGTCGCTACAGCGGCATCCTACGCAGTGGAAAACTGGGCAGCCGCCGGATTCTGGGATGACCTGGTAATCGGTTGGGAGACTTTTGAAAAGAGGAACAATGCGGTACTACCCATCGGTTTCTTCAGTTGGCATGCCAAAGTCGAAGCGAACCATGCGCAGCACACCTCGGAGGAGTTGGCAGAGTATTACTTTAACCACCTTGTGGATGAAGATCTGTTTATCGACCGCGCCAACGAGATGCTGGCAGGGGTACATCAATTCTGGAACGGCTGAATTCTATGAACGTACGTTCAACTTCAGGGAAATCAGGTATTTCGATATTGAAGGACAGAAAACGGGTCTGTTAAGCCGCGCCATGGTAAGCCCATGCGGTAAGATCAAGATTCCCATCAACGAATCAACGGATGAACAGTCCCAGATCGAAGAATACATCAGAGAATATCAGGGCGAGGGTATACAGCACGTAGCCCTTGGAAGCGACGATATCTACCGAAGTGTCGATCAACTCAAGCGCTCTGATATCTGTTTTCAAAGCGTCCCGGATTCATATTACGCTTCAGTCGCAAAGAGAACATGCGGGTGCAAGGAGAATCCCGATGAACTCAAGCAGCGCCAGATTCTCATCGACGGGGACATCAAGCAGGGGATTCTACTGCAGATATTCACCCAGAACCTGATCGGTCCCATCTTCTTCGAGATTATTCAGAGAAAAGGGAATGAGGGTTTTGGCGAGGGTAATTTTCAAGCCCTGTTTGAATCGATCGAGTTGGAGCAGATTCGCCGCGGCGTAATAACCGATTAGGGAGATTTTCAATGACCGGACAGTGGATCTCATTTCCAAGGCTGCAGGGAGAAGTGAGTCGTCAAGCGCATGCAGATCTGCCGGCGGGCAGTTACGAACGTGAGATGGGCAGGGACGGATTCTCTGGACCAGCGAGTCACTTCTAGCATCGACATCCTCCCACCGGCTGGAGCAGCTTCAACGGGCCACTAAAACCGAGAGCTTTTGACAGCAACAGTTTGAATCAGCCGGCGACAAGTCTGTGGGATGCTGCATTGCTGTTTAGCAACGAGAGTTGTCGAATTCGTACCTGTACAGTAAAGACAGCCCCCGACCATCTGGTACGAAACGGTGATGGCGATGAACTGTTGTTCGTGCATCGTGGCGAGGGCGCTTTTTTTTGCGACTTTGGCCATCTCGATTATCGAGAGGGAGATTACCTGCTGATTCCACGGGGAACCATGTGGCGTTTTCAGCCAGCATCCGATACCCGACTATTGCTGATAGAATCCAGCCAGGCGTCAATCGGGCTGCCTGAAAAGGGTCTACTCGGTTCCCATGCAATATTCGACCCCGCCATTCTTGATACACCGGAGATCGACGATCTCTTTATCCGGCAGCAAACAGAAGAACAAAGCCGTGTGCTGGTAAAACGACACAATCGGCTGACGACGATCGCTTATCCCTTCAATCCCCTGGATGCGATCGGCTGGAAAGGTGATCTAGCCGTGTGCCGGTTGAACGTCGCTGACATTCGTCCGGTAATGAGCCACCGGTACCATCTACCACCGTCGGTACACTCCACTTTCGTCACCGACCAGTTCGTGGTCTGTACATTCTGTCCTCGACCGATGGAAACCGATCCTGGTGCACTCAAGGTGCCTTTTTTCCACAGCAATGATGACTTCGATGAACTCATCTTTTATCACAAGGGAGAGTTTTTCAGCCGGGACAACATCTCCCCCGGTATGCTCACGTTGCATCCATCCGGTTTCCCCCATGGTCCCCATCCCAAAGCACTGGCGACGGGACAACAAGGGGACAGAACAACTACAGATGAGATAGCAGTTATGATCGACAGCCGGGACGCGTTAAAGGTCAGCGACGAAGCTAGCCGGGTTGAATGGGAAGGCTATGTCGATTCCTGGAAGGAAGTCTGATCCGGCCCCGGGAGACGCGGTCGTCTCCTTCCAAGTGTTGAGCGATGCGGGATCTGAACCAGCGGGGTGGTACTAGCCAGGCGATGTGACCCGTTCGCCCTGCCGGTGATCGAGAAAATCCAGGTTTACCCCGTTGGCGGAGACGCTGCCCGAATGGCTGAGATCGCGGGCACGCATGACGACGTCCCTGCCAAAACGATCGATCAGGTCATCGATGGTCGTCTCCAGGTCGCGACGCGCCGAGGCTTCGAAAAGGTCGAGTTGCAGGGGTTGGTCTCGCCAGTCCAAAGCAAAAGCGGCCATGCCGACCAAGCGAAACGGTCCCGGATGATTGAACTCGTCGAGCAACTGCCTGGCAGCGGCGAGGAATATCTCCGCTGTATCTGCGGGCTTCGCCAGTTGGCGTTGACGGGTCAGCAATTCAAATTTCGTTGTCTTCAGTCTGACCCGGATGCCGCCAGCAACGTAGTTCTTGGCGCGAACTCGACGGGCGATTCGGTCCGCGGCACGCCGCAGGTGCATCTCGATCTCATCGCGTCGCGACACATCACGACTCAGGGTGCGATCCGACCCGATGCTCTTTGCGGACCGATCACGCAATACCTCGCGAGGATCAGTGGCGTTGGCGAGCTTGTAGAAATGCGCGCCCGCTGATCCAAGATGGTTGATGAGATAGTTCTCGTCTGTGGATGCGATGTCGCCGATCGTTCTCATGCCGAGCGCCTGCAGCTTTGGGGCAGTCTTTTTGCCCACGCCCCACAAGCGGGTAATCGGCAATGGTGCGAGCCAAGGTACTGCCTCATCCGGCGGCACGACGGTGAGACCATCGGGTTTGTCATGGGCGCTGGCTACTTTGGCGACGTACTTGGTGCCGGAAATGCCAACGGAAATATCAAGGTGCGTCGCTTCCCGTACAGCGTCCTTGATCTTGCGGCCCATGGCCCGCGGTGGGCCAAAGATGTGTTCTGACCCAGTCATCTCCAGGAAGGCTTCATCCAGTGACAATGCCTCCACCGAGGGTGAAAAATCGGCGAAGGTATCCATCACCTGCTCGGAAATCTCCTGATACCGATCGAAGCGGGGTGCCACCATGATCGCCTTGGGACAGCGACGTCGAGCCTCGGCGACCGACATGGCGCTACCAACACCATACGGTCGCGCCTCGTAGCTGGCCGTCAAGACGACTCCGCGATAACCGGGGGGACCGACGAGAACGGGCTTGCCTCGAAGCGATGGGTCGTCGAGTTGCTCAACAGCCGCGTAGAACGCGTCCATGTCGGCGTGAACGATGATCCGGGGCCAGCTTCTCATCTGCTTGCATCATCAGGATACTGTATGAATAGACAGTATACATGACGCAGGGCGCGCTTGGGAAGCACGATCCCCAAACATCTGTAGCAGAAGAGCTTCGCGGGCAGATCAGGACTCTGACTTCACCAGACCGACGATATTCCCTGCCGGGTCTTGAAACTGAGCAAACGTCACCATTCCAGGGATCTCAGTCACCGGCGTTGTGATTTTGGCGCCTGTTGCCTCCACTTCCTTGAGTTTTCCCTCGATGTCATCAACTTCAATGTAAATGGTCAGGAACGCGGCGCCGTCCTCGCTGGCGGCAATGCCACCATTGATTCCAGTGCCATCCGAATCAGTGTCTGCCAAGCCGTAACTCATAGGGTTATCGGCATTGATCTTCCAGCCGAACAGACCGGAGTAGAATTCTTGTAGCTGTCCGCCATCTTTACCCGTCACTTCAAAGTGGACGACCGGATTTCCCATGGTATCACCCCCGTATGCCATTCAAGGCGTGTTGAATGTCCGTCAATTCATCTCGGGCCCGCATCGGACCCGCATCGGTCCCGCAACGGTCCCGTGTCGGTCCCGGGACCTCATCAACTACGACCAGGTAAACCCGTGTTTTATTCCACCATTCGAGACTTGCGCGCTGGAATTTAGACGCTTCCTCAGGCACAGGGTGATCACTCTCTCGACTGGCCTGCCACTGAATCCGTTTAGAACACCATCCGACCAAGTGACTCAGCGACGCAAGCCGGCTTGTCCTGACCTTCGACCTCTACCACCACTTCGGTCATGGTCTCTAGCATGTCACCCTTGATTTCTACCCTCTTGAGTGTATTGGTGGTGCGGATTCGCACCCCGACCGGTACCGGGGAGGGAAATCTAACCCGGTCGAAACCGTAGTTGATACCGAGCTTCTGGCCTTCCACCGGTGGGCCCTGGAGTTCCTGGGGTTTGGCCTGCAGATGGCCCATGATGGAAAGTGTCAGGTGGCCGTGAGCGATGGGGGCGCCGAAGGGCCCGGACTTGGCGCGTTCAACATCGACGTGAATCCACTGGTGATCCATCGTGACATCAGCAAAGTCGTTAATCCTCGCCTGGGTGATTTCGAACCACTCTGACTGCGACGTCTGGCTGCCGATTCTGTCCTTCATGATGTCGTGCGCTTTCTCTAGTGCGGTTGCCATTGGAGTATCTCCTCTGATGGTCACGTAGTTGTAGATACGCTTCGCCAAGCGGGAGTATGGAGTGGCGATTCGTGCGGGCTGATTCAGCCCGAATCGTCCGGACAATTGCGCGAATCGGTTGACGAACGTCCATATCCTTTGCTATCAATCCTGATAGGCTATCGTTCAATTATCCTAAAGGGAAAGGGGATCACATGAAAGCTGCAATCTTCCACAGTCCACTCAACATAACGACGGAGAGCGTCGACAAGCCCAGCGCCAGCCCCGATGGCATCCTGATTCGCGTTCGCGCATGCGGTGTATGCGGGTCGGACCTGCACATGTACAAGCTGGGCCTCTTTACCGACTTCCTCTGCCGCCAGACCGACGCGGGACGGATACCCGGTCATGAATTTTGCGGCGATGTCGTTGCCGTGGGCGAGCAGGTCAAGGGCCTTGCCGTCGGCGACAAAGTGGTGGCGTATGCCATGGGCGGGATGGCTGAATATGTACCGGTCGCTCCTGCCTGGTTGGGCATGAACGTGTACAGAGTGCCGGATTCGATTCCATATAAGATAGCCGCAACGCTTGAGCCCCTCGCCAATTCGGTGCACGCCGTGTTGAAAGGAAGCCCGGCAAAAGACGAGATCGCCATGGTTTTTGGTGCAGGGATCATTGGACTGGGCGTGATCCAGTGTCTGCAGGCGCTGGATATAGGGCTCAAAAAAGTCATTGCCGTGGACGTGTCAGACAAACGCCTGGCGGTCGCTAAAGAGCTTGGCGCTGATGATACCATCAACGCCAGTACCGACGACGTAGCCGCGCGCGCGTTGCAGCTCGCCGGGCCGGTTCCTATGGGAATGGGCATCACGACGGCCGTTCCTGCTGTGGACATCGTTTACGACTGTGTCGGTTTGATTGTGGATCGCCCGGAACCCCCGGTCATCCAACAGGCGATCAACATCGTCCGGCCGGGGACCGGCAGAGTGGTGGTTCATGGTGTGTTCGAGGCCCCGGTGACCCTCGAGCTCTCCTCGTTTGTCGGCAAGCAGACGCAGCTGATAGGCTCCTACGGCGGATCTCCTGAGGACACCGTTAAGTCGTTGGAACTCCTCGAACGCGAAGCTGTGGATCGGGAGATAATCATCAGTCACGAGTTTCCGCTGGATCAAGCCAAAGAGGCCTTCGATGCTCAAATGGGTGTGGAGAGCAGCGTCAAGGTGATGATCAATCCCTGATTCGATCTGGGATGTCGGCAGGAGAATCGAGACACCGTGGCCCTGAGCGACAGCCGCCGCGGTTCCCTAACGATATCTTTATACTTGTGTGGCATAAAGGGAAGTGAATCTGCCCCTACGGTTATTGTTTCTGGTCGGCGGCTACTTGCTTGGCTGACTCTCTGTCATTGAGCTGTTTTAGCAGCGTTTGCGCCGCCGGGAGTACAGCCAAAAGGTCCAGGCTCCACAGGCGCCCGGCAACGGAGCCGGCAAGATTGACTGAATACATGAAGAAGAAGTCCGCATAGGTCAATTCGTCACCGGCAACATAGGGCGAGAATTTTGCATTTCGCCCAAGGCAGGCGATGCCCTTTTCAAGGTTTGCTTTGGCGGTTTCCTTGACCTCATCGCTCACCTTGCCGCCAAAAAAAGTCTCCGGGTAACAGGTTCTTGCGGGCAATTCGATATACAGCTCCATTTCTTTGATCAGTTCCCTCACCCGAGCCTTTTCGAACGGGTCCGATGGCAGGAATGACGGCCTGCCAGTGGCATCCTCGAGGTAGTCCATGATGACGCTGGTCTCGCTCAGGAAGCCCTGCTCGGTTTCGATGCAGGGCACCTTGCCCATTGGGCTTTTCGAGAGGTAGCCACTTTCCTGGCTGGGCATGACAGTTACGTGTTCGTAATCCACACCTTTTTCGATGAGGACGATCTTCACCATATTGAAATAGTTGCTGAGCGGGAATCCATACAGTTTTAGCATTGTGAATCTCCGGTAGAGGGACAGCAATAATACAATGATGGCCCACAGCATTCCCAGTGCAACGATCAGTTTCACGCCGAAACAGGCACGTGCAGACGGGACAGCGGTGGATTGTGGATCCAGAATCCGGGACTGCCCGCAAGGCCGGCGGAGTGAAATAGAATAGCAATCAGTCTAATATTCAGATCGATTGTCTTGGTGGCCAGCGGGAGTGGGAGACTGATATGCAACAGCTTGGCGAATCCATATGGGTTCATGAAGACGCCATGAGTCTGGGTCCGACCCGACTTCGTTTACGTATGACCGTCGTCAAACTTGATGGCGGTGATCTCTGGGTTCATTCACCGACAGCACTGACAACTGGTCTGAAAGAGCAGCTTCAGGGCATTGGATCGATCAAGGCTATCGTCGGTCCGAATAACGCACACAATATCTGGTTATCCGAATGGCACACCGCTTTCCCCGATGCTGAACTTTATATCAGCAGTGGGATACCTAAGAAAATAAACTTAGCCCACTACCAGTTACTGGATAGGTCCTGGCAGAACATCTGGCAAGAGGATTTGGATCACGAATGTACGATTGGGGTCCCATTCTTTGATGAGTCGGTATTTCTGCATAGGAAAACAGCATCGCTGATCGTCACGGATCTTATTCAGAATCACTCTGACGCGAGGCCGTCCGGTTTGGCCGGACTGCTTACGCGATTCATCCTGGAGCCGATCGGGTTTAAAAGAAAGTGTCTGGCTCCGCCACTAAAGCTGGGATTTATGATCAAGGACAAGCCGCAGTTCAAGTCCTTCATTGAAAAGCTACGTACCTGGGAGTTTGTGCGAATCGTGGTAACCCACATCGATATCATCGAGACGGATGCAAAGGAGATTTTTCTGGAACTGACGGAACGGTTGCTACGATAGAGACCGATTGTAAGCGCAAAGAACCGCGTTCGAGTTTGCTCTTCATACCCTCACTTCAATAGTCCAAAGCCACAACTACAACCACAACCACAACCACAACCACAGCCACAACCACAACCACAACCAAAAAGGAGAACACCATGGTAGACAGCAATCCAATCCTGACAGAACGACGCGGCAATCGAGATGGCATACTCTGGATTACGCTGAATCGACCCGAGAAGCTCAACGCTTTGACCTTTCCGCTGCTCGAGGAGTTGCGGGAGATCTGTTTCGAGGCACGCAAAGACCGATCGCTCAGGTGCGTGGTGATAACGGGGGCTGGCCGGGGCTTCTGTGCCGGCATGGATATGGGTGGTGGCGCGAATCCTGATGCCCCACCTCCGGTTGACAGTCACCCTGATCCTGAAGGCCGAAGACTTAACATGCGTCAGGAGGTCGAGGCCTACATTGCCCTTAGGAGATTGGAGGTGCCTGTGATCGCTTCAATCAATGGCCCTTGCGTAGGGGCCGGATTCGATCTCGCCTGCCACTGTGACCTGGCGGTCGGCTCGACAGCAGCACGCTACCAGGTGGCTTATGTGCGGCGCGGGCTCTACGCAGATCTTGGGGGTTTCTGGTCCATTCCAAAAATACTCGGTTGGCGCAAAGCAATGGAACTGATGATGACGGGTCGATTTATGAGTGCGGAGGAAGCACACGAGGCCGGTCTGACGAATTATCTGGTGGAACCGGAACAGTTGGAAGAGAAGACCATGGAATTTGCTATGGAGATCGAGGCGGGACCACCCATCGCCCAGAAGATCGGTAAGGTGCTGGCCTACAGGACCTCCTCCCTGGATTTCGAAAGTGCCATGGCGTGGTCTGAAACAGCCATTCCTCTGGTAGACATGTCACAGGACTTTCAGGAAGGTATACAGGCGTTTCGCCAAAAGCGAGATGCTGACTTCAAGGGTCGTTAGTTAGCGTCGAGGTTTGCCGCGAAGTCGTTTACCTGCACTTCTCGGGATGGCTGCATGCCGATGGTGCGACCTTCCAGCAGGGCTTCCGCCAAGGGCACGCCGCGGGTGATTCGGTGCATGGCCCAGAGGGTGCCGACCCGATTGGCGGAAGCGCAGTGGATCAGCAGCGGATAGTGATCACCATTCTCCACCCAACTCGAGAATCGGTCCAGCTGCTGCTCTGTCGGTGATTCCCGTGCGATGGCGATGTTCGCATAATTGAATCCCAATTCGGTGGCCGCTTGTCGTTCCTTGTCAGTTCCTTCTGCTTGGGTGCGCAGGTCCAGTATGGACTTGAAGCCGAGGCTCTGTAGTCTCTGAAGTCCACCCTCCCTGATGGTACCTGCAGTAGCAATTGTCGGCGTGGTTCTGTTGTAGTTCAGTACCAAGCTGCCTACCCGGTCACCAAAAGGTACCTGCCCTTCTTCCGCACTTAGATGGAGGGATAGAGACAGGAGGACTAGTGATAAAACAGTCTTCATAAGTGGATCCACTGTTGGTGTTTCGTTCAGGTGATTTCCGCCATGGACAGCGCAAACCTTATCAGATTTGAATTCTTGTTGTCGCCGGATTTATGCTGATTTACCGCAGTCCTCGGGAAGCTGACTCATAGCTGTTGTGGTATTCTGAAACATTCAGGTGACGCATAGCAGCTTCAGGTGAACGATCGGAGCAGGAGACAAGAACATGACAAATCGATCTTACCTCAGCAAGCCTTTTCTGACCGCCTTTAGCGACGGGGATCCGGTGACGGCCGGAGCCCATCGCCGCTTTCAGAGCGAAGTTCCGGGAGCCAAAGACCAGCAGCACGTCACCATACCAGGAGCTGGTCACTTTCTGCAGGAAGATAAGGGTGAAGAGCTTACTACTGCGGCACTTGCCTTCATGCCGAGCAATCCGTTAGCGTGAGCAAGGGGGTCAACATGAGATTGAAGTGGAAGGGACAGTCGCTGTGCTTGATGATCGCGTTCTTATCTGCTCAAGTCCTTGCCGGAGATGAGCCGAAGAGCAGCGACAGTGAGCAACACACTGTCTACGAGTATGTCACCTGCGCGGTCTACTACAGGATGCTGATCGGTGCACTGAAGAGCAACCCGTCCGATCTTTCGTCTTTGGAAGATGTCTATCTGGATCAGATGAACCGTGCTATCAGCCAGGGCAGACGGGCTGCCAGAAAGGAGTGGGGCGCGCAAGATGCGGACAAGGAATTTGATCTGGAATGGCAAAGTGAATATGGTGAGATGATCACTGAGATCGACAAGAACTATAGCAAAATCAGAAAATTGAAGATGAAATATGCCGATAGCTGTGATCAGATAACCAGCACGGGTGAACAGATCAAGCTTACCGGCACACCGGTCCTACCCGCACTGGCGCTGTTGGATTGACTATTGTTCTACCTTCATGCATGTAAACCGTTACCGGGGATGGCAGCGTCAAAGTAATGGTTCGGTGCCGAGAGGGGAAGGACAGTTGGCACCGTGTTAATAACGGGATTCTTGGAGATCAGCATGAGATTATGTCGGTCGATACTTTTCATTTTGGCGGCCCTGCCTGCTGCTCTGCAGGCTGGGGACGAAGTTGACCAGCAACGCACGGTGAGCTCGGATGGTGTCGTGGAGATTCAAAATACGCGCGGTGCAGTCAAAATCACCGGCTGGGAAGAAGATGTCGTCAGGATCAGTGGTGAGCTGGATGATCTGGCCACCGGTCTTACCTTCGAAGTAGAGGATGGGGTGACGCTGATCCGGGTGGACATGCCCAAGCGGGACATCAACCATGGCGATGGCTCCGATCTTCACATCCGAGTGCCCAGAAGGAGCAGGGTTGAATTTGACGGTGTTTCAACAGATGTCGTCGTCAGTGAGATAGCGGGCGGCACTGGCGTACATTCTGTGAGCGGAGACGTCCGTGCCCTTCGATTGGACAATCGAATCCGCATCAAATCGGTCAGCGGCGAGGTAGATGTCGGTCAAGCCACCGGTAAGATCAGGGTGTCCACGGTCAGCGGGGACATGCACCTTGATCTTGATACATCGGAAATAGCAGTAGATGCAGTGTCCGGCGAGGTTAGATTGAGGCTGGGTGACTTTGACAGGCTGACAGTTTCCACAGTCAGTGGTGATCAAGACGTCGCAGGTCATCTGAATGATTCCGGTCATGTGTCCATGCGAAGTGTCAACGGTGAGATGTCCCTTCGCTTCAGCGACAAGGTCAATGCACAGATAGATGTCAAGACGGGTCCCGGGGGTGACATATCCAACCATATGACAGCCGATGAACCGGAGGATGTCTTTCCTGTTCAGATGAAGCTGCGAACGACACTGGGTGATGGCTCCGGAACGGTCACTATGAATACCGTGAACGGTGACATCAAACTGCTGAGTGGCAGATAACACATCTGCTCTGGGGCAGTATTGCTAATATATCGTTGCACATAGATTTGGCCGATAGCATGTGACACATTAGAGGCGACATTGACCACGCAATCCAACAGCTGGCTACACGATGTGTACGAACAACTGAGACGCCGCCGGGTGATCCGGGCGGTCACCATCTATGTCGTCGCCATGTGGCCTGTCATTCAGATAGCAGATATCCTGTCCCCCGCACTGAATCTACCCAATTCAAGCATGCAGCTGTTGCTGTTTGTTTTCTTGGCCGGTTTTCCCGTCGTGCTGATTCTCTCCTGGCTCTTTAATATCACCCCGCAGGGTGTGGTCAGGGTACCCGCAGGTGATGCAAATGCTGAGGAATCCGTACTCGGCAGAAAAACCGAAATCCTGATCATAGGCAGTTTGTTGCTGGCTGTCGTCATCCTGTTTGTTATCCAGGCCACCGTGAAAGTGAGCGTGGAGTCAGGCAGTGAGGGGCAGAGCACGCCTGCATTTGAAAACGGCATCAAGTCAATTGCCGTGCTGCCGTTCTTGTCCTTCAGCGAGGATGTGAAGGATCAGTTTTTTGCTGACGGATTAACTGAGGAGCTGTTGAATGTTCTCTCCAGAATTAGCAACCTTCGAGTCGCCGCCCGTACATCTTCCTTTGCCTACAAGGGCGTGAGTAAGAACGTCCAGGAGATTGGCGCCGAGCTGAATGTGGGCTTTATTTTGGAGGGAAGCGTGCGACGCAACGATGTCGACGACACTGTCCGGGTAACTGCCCAGTTGATCGATATCTAAGCCGGCTCGCACCTCTGGTCGCAGACCTTCGATCGTGAATTCAGGGATATATTCAAGATCCAGGACGATATTGCCGCGACGGTCGTCAGCAAACTGGAAGTTACCCTGCTAGGCAGTGAGCAACAGCAGATCGTATCGAGAGCGTCTGCCAGCGCGGCAGCGTTGGTAGCGCAAAGTTTGGGCCGCACGGGACTTGCCAAGCGCACCACTAAAGGCCTGCAGGATGCCCTACGCTATTTTCAAGAGGCTATTGACGAAGATCCCAACTATGCAGAAGCTCACTGCGGTCTGGCGGATGCCTATACTTTGCTGGTCAACTATGGACATGCGCCCAAGCAGGAGTATCTGGCAAATGCCCAAGACTCGGTCGAGAGGGCGCTGGATCTGGATGACCGACTTGGCGCGGCCTGGGCTTCCCAAGGGCTGATCTATATGCACCAAGACAAGAATGAGGAGGCGAAGGCCGCGCTAAAGAAAGCCATGCAATTCAACCCCGGTTACGCCATGGCCTACATGTGGTATGCGAATCTTGAAGAGGATGCCGCCAAGCGACTCGCCTACTATCGCCAGGCATTTGAACTGGATCCCCGCTCGCCGGTCGCCGGCTACAATGTGGCTAGCACTTTGATCGATGCCGGGCATGAAGTGGAAGCTATGCAGATATTCAGCAAGATTGTCGAGGCGGATCCCTTCTATCCGGGCGCATATAGGCTGGTTGCCCAGATCAACCAGTTTCGCGGACGTCTGGATGAAGCCATCCTGCAATACAAGAAGGTCTATGGTCTGCAGGAGGACGGTAAGGTTGCCTCTGAGATTGCTGCCCTCTATATCGATCTGGGAGATTTCATCAATGCCGACCATTGGCTGCAGTTAGCCAGCCAGGATGTTCAGGATGAATTCGAAACGCGCCTTTCCTGGCTGAAGATCGGCTCGCTGCTCGCCAGGGGTGACCGGGACGGTGCCGTTGATATGCTGAAACCAATGCTGGCAACGTCGCCGCAGGATGAGACCGCACTGATGAACGCTTCCCTGGCAGGTTATTATCTCGGCGATTTCACTGCTGCCATTGCAGCATTCGAAAAAGTACCGTTCCGAAAGCAGCCCACCAACAAGTGGGAATCCACGGATACCGTGATCGAAGCCGCCCTCGGCGCGGCCTATGCCTATGCGCAACTTGAACAGCAAGACAAAGCGGCTGAGTTGCTACGACAGATCGATGCCATGCTGGCGGAGAAGATGAAGGGCAAAACACGAATCCACCCGGATACCTGGTATAGAAAAGCACTGCTATTGGCAATCGAGGGAGACCAGCAGATGGCGCTTGTCAATCTGCAGAGAGCAGTCGACGAAGGGTGGAGTCAACACTGGCGCCCCTTTGTGGAGCCGTCTCTCGCAGAGATGCTGCAGAACGACATTTTCAAATCGATGATGGCCGGGCTGCAGGCGCGAATGAATCTGATGCGCGAACAGCTTGCCTTTGAAGAGTCGTTCAGGGATAGCTGGCGGGGTTAGTGCTCAGCCTGCTTGGCCGCGGATTGTAAACGGCGAAACAGAGGGACAAGCATCAATATGCTGGTCAGAGTCAACACAGCGGCGCACATGAACGCGGCACCGGGAAAGTAGATGATCGATGTTGTCCTGCTAAAGTAACTAAATAACCCCGTCATCACGGGTGGCCCGAGCACGGCTGTGAGTCCGCTGGCGCTCGAAATCGCCCCCTGCAGTTCTCCCTGGCTGCTGGCCGACACCTGCCCGGTCATGATTCCCTGCAGGGCAGGCATCGTAAGCCCGGATAGGGAGCCCGGCACCATGACCACGTACATCATCCAGCCGAAGGGTGCGAAGCTGTATCCAAGAAAGCTGACGAGAGCACAAGCCAAGCCAACATAGGCTGCTCTGGGTGCACCGATTCTTGGAATCGCGACGCGCGTGAGATAACCCTGCACAAATACCATCAGAGTGCCGACGAAACTCAGGGAGTAGCCAATTTCTCTGGGCGACCAGTCGAACCGCTCGATGGTGTAATAGGACCAGGTGGCGGGCATGACGAAGTAACCGAGATTGAACACGAATACAGTTGCCACCAGGCCAAGCAGGATCGGTTTGGTCTTCAGTTGCATGACGGCACCGAGTGGGTTGGCTCTAGCCACATCAAAGGGGCGCCTTTCCGTTAGTGGCAGCGTTTCCTTCAGCACAGAAAGGGCAAACAGGAAGTTGACGATGCCAAGGGTTGCTGCCGCATAGAAGGGGGTTCGGGATCCAAATTCACCCAGGAATCCACCGATCAACGGTCCGACGATAAAGCCTACCCCGAAAGCTGCCCCGAGCAGGCCGAAATTCTGCGGCCGCTCCTCCGGCGGACTGATGTCAGCGATATACGCATTAGCGATACTGTTAGTCGAAGCAGCGATGCCGGCTATGATACGTCCTGCGAACAGCCATGCGAGGGTGGGTGCAAAGCCCATCACCATGTAATCCACCGAGAACGCAACCAGGGATATCAGCAATACCTTGCGACGCCCGAAGCGATCGCTCAAGTTTCCCAGCACCGGTGCGAAGAAAAACTGCATCACGGCATAAGCAAACATGAGCCAGCCACCATACATGGCTGCCTCTGACAAGCTCGCGCCAGAGACCTCCATCACCAGTTGGGGCATCACCGGAATAATGATGCCGAAGCCGATGGAATTCAGCAACACGGTAGTGAAGATCACGGCCAATGCCCGCTTGGGTGTTTCAGTCCGGCTCATCGATCTGTTTCCATTGTTTGAAGGCTACCCGAGAAGAGGTCTGAGGACGTGCTACGGAAAAAAGGGGGAAAAAAGGGGACAGTTTACTTAATTGGGAATTAAGTAGAGTCTGCTCATAAAGTTGTTAAGAAGGTTAAGACCCCATCGCCCAGCCAGCCAACCCGGAAGCTGGGTTCTTCCTGCACCAACCTGACAATATAGCAAGGGTGTGTTTCAGACAATTCAGAAACAATATGCCA
>PVBE012250223.1_pt1 | contig 36186 bp, 24 predicted proteins | sample 1631181 | NCBI WGS metagenome assembly PVBE01 (sample SAMN08397723, study PRJNA350692) | Marine metagenome, whole genome shotgun sequencing project. | isolation source: water | place: Pacific Ocean | collected 2012-04
CGTCGTCGTCGCCGTCCCCGTCCCCGTCGCCGTCCCCGTCCCCGTCCCCGTCCCCATCCCCGTCGCCGTCCCCATCCCCGCCGCCGTCACCGTCGCCCTCCGGCTCGCCGTCCTGGTTCCCGTCGCCGCCTTGCGCTCCGTCGTCCTCCCGGTCCGCGCCGTCTCCGCCCCCGCCGCCCTGCTGGCCGCCGGCGCCTTGCTGGCCGCCGCCGCCAGCTCCTGCGCCTACGCCGCCAGCTCCGGCACCTCCGGCGGATCGGTTGGGACGAGGACCTCCGCATGACACCAGGAGCAGCGACAGCAGGAGCGCGAACGGAAGGGACTGAATGCGCATGGCGTGCCCTGTATAGCGAAATCCGTCGGTCAATTCAGGGCGGCGGCGTGCTCCGCCAGCGCGGCGACGTGGGCGCGGGGGACCAAGGACATCGCTGGCCGATCCGAGCATCGGGTCGCGGCCCGGCGGGAGGCGGGGACCGTCGGCCGCAGCGCGGCCTCCAGAGCGGCGCGCATCTCGCCCGCGGTCTGGAAGCGTGCGTCCACGTCCTTGGCCATCGCCTTGGCCACCACCGCCCGCAATGCGGCAGGGATCTCGGCCGACAGCGGGTCAGGAGTCTGCTGCAGCTGGGCGATCATGAGCAGCATGGGGTTGCTGTGCCGGAACGGCCGCCTGCCGTCGAGCAGCTGGTACAGCAGCACGCCCAGGGCGTAGATGTCCGCACGGCCGTCCAGCGTCTCGCTCCGCACCTGCTCGGGCGCCATGTACTGGGGGGTGCCCAGCACGTGGCCGACCAGGGTCAGCTGCGTGTCGTCCTCTCCGTCCGGCTTGGCCAGGCCGAAGTCGATGAGCTTGAGCTGCGCGCCGGCCGCCGTCGGGCGATCGAGCAGCATCACGTTCTCGGGCTTGAGGTCGCGGTGGATGATGCCCACGGAGTGCGCGGCCTCGAGGGCGTCGAGCAGCTCACAGGCGATCTCGGACGCCCGCTCCGGGCTCAACGCGCCGCAGTCGGCGAGCTCGTCGTGCAGCGTGCGCCCCTCGATGAGCTCGAGCACCATCGCCAGGCCGGCCTCAGGATCGTCCACCAGGTCGTACAGGCGGGCGACCGAGCGGTGATGCACCCGCGCCATGCAGCGGGCCTCCCGCAGGAAACGAAGGCGCGCCCGCGGGTCCTCGTCCTCGTCGATCTCGTGCATCACCTTGATGGCCACGGGCCGCCCCAGCGCCGGGTGCTCCGAGCGATAGACGACGCCCATGCCGCCTTCGCCCAGCTCCGCCTGGAGCTCGTAGCGTCCACCGATCCGCTGTAGTCTGTTTTCGTGCTGCATGTCGACCATGATTCACCAGACATGGCCGTGCTGGAAGGCTTACAGGGCCTATTATGTAGTCTGATTGGCTACAGCGGCTCAAAGAACTCGTTGACCTGAATCGGCACCGAGACCAGGTGATGGCCGGGGAGGTCCTCCTGCTCGGTGAGCCGGTTGCAGGACAGCTCGAACGTCCGTGCGATCCCGAGGCGGCGCCGGAGCTCCTCGAGGTCGGAGCTCACGAAGGTGAACGGGCCGAGGGATTCCAGCTGGAACACGTACTTCCGGCAATGGTTGGACATGGGCTGCTCGAGGATCTCGACGTCGTAGTTGATCCGCAGGTCCATGAGCGGGCAGCCCTCGGGGGGGCCGATCACCGTGTGGGCGTATAGGCTGGGGTTGGTGCTCGTGCCGTCCGGGTGGGGCGGGCAGATGTGCTCCGGGTTGCGGGGCCGCACGTTCATCGGCTGCACGAAGTACTCCCCCGGGTAGGCCTCGAAGAACACGAAGCACATGCCCGGCTCGAACTCGGGGCTGCCCTCCTCGAAGAAGGCCCAGGCCAGCGCCATGATCGGCGGGCTCCCGACGATGCAGTCCCAATCGGGCAGCTCGCCCGCGGCCGGCTGGCTCTCCGGGCAGACCCGGTCGACTCCGTCGCAGTCGTCATCCACCCAGTCCGCGCAGATGTCCTCGCTGCCGGGGCTGCGCAGCGGGTCGTCCGGCTGGCAGTCGCCCGCCGACCGGGAGAACCCCTCGAGCTCCTCGTCGCCCTCCAGGCACGCGATTCGCGACTGATCCTCGACTCCCCAACGGTCGCCGTCGTCGTCCGCGTAGACCTCGACGTCCACGCAGTCGACACACTGTCCGTCGTCCACGATGACGGCGTCCGCCGCCTCGTCGCAGGTGAGGACGGCGCATGGCCGTCGGCCTGGGTGGTCCCGGCGGGGGTCGACCCCCTGGGCGCAACCACGGGCCAGCGGACCCACCGGGTCGTGGCGGGGGGGATCGCAGCGCTCCTGCCCGGTGCACCAGAGCGCGTCGTCGCACTGGGCGTGGTCGCGGATGCCGCCAACGCAGCTGCCGCCTGCGTCGCAGAACGTCTGCCCGGTACACGCGATGCCGTCGTCGCACGGCGATCCCGGCGCCGCGTCGGCCACCTGGCAGGCGAACGTCCGCCCGTCGCAGGTCCCGACCCGACAGAGCACCCCGTCGGGGGAGGGGCAGTCCTCGTCGCGCCGACATTCGCAACGATCGGTCGGCGCGTGCACCCGCCGGCCGGACTGGCCGACGACGCAGACGGGATCGGCGGGATCGCACTCCTGGCAACGGTCGTCCGTGCAGTCGAGGTCGTCCGCCACCGACGGCGGCAGGCCGCCCCTGCAGCCGTCGTCCGCAGCGTCCGGATGGGCCGGCCGGCACCGCTCGATCCCGGTGCACCAGCGGCGGTCGTCGCATGCGCCGTCGTCCGGCCGCCCCTGGCAGCCGCCCGCTCCGTCGCACGCGTCGTTCTCGGTGCAGCCGACGCCGTCGTCGCATCGATCCCCAGCGGGGCTGGGCGACACCTGGCACACGCGGCTGGCGTCGCAGCGGTAGGTCACGCAGGCGGCCGGCGCCTCCGGGGTGCAGTCGGCGTCGTGTTCGCAGCCGCAGTCCGGGCCCGGGACATGCCGGAAGGAGTCGGTGTCCTCGTCGCAGAGGTCCTCGGTGCAGTCCAGGCCGTCGGATCGTGTCGGCGCCGCGCCCCGCACGCAGCCCTCGTCGCACAGCTCGGGGCCGTTGCAGAACGCGCCGTCGTCGCACAGATCGTCCGCGCCGGTCCCTGCGCAGACGCCGCCTGCGTCACAGGTGTCCTCGATCGTGCACGGCACCCCGTCGTCGCAGCCCACCCCCGGGTCGGCGGCCCGCTCCTCGCACGTCAGCTGCTGCGTGCAGACGAAGACCCGGCAGTCCGTGGGGTCCGGGTCTGCGCATGGCGCTCCGGGCGTGTCGCACGCGCACGCCGCGGTCGCCCGACGGCCGACCACGCCGGTGTCTGCGTCGCACGTCACCTCCGTGCAGGCGGGCCCCGGCGGCGCGGTGGGCGCCACGCCGGCGACGCAGCCCCGGCCGTCGGCCTCGGTCGACAACGGATCGCACCGCTCGACGCCGTCGCAGGCGTCGTCGTCGATGCAGGCGCTGTGATCCGGCTCGGAGACGCAGCCGCCGTCGGCGGCGCAGGTGTCCCGGGTGCACAGCCGGCCGTCGTCGCATTGCCCGTCGGTGGTGCAGCCGACGTCCGGCTCGACCCCGGGGTCCCCGCCGGCCTCGCCATCGCCCGCGTCACCGCCCGCGACGTCCCCGCACTCCGGCGCACGCCTCAGCCAGACGCTGCCGGCGCTCTCGTCGCACTGCACGATCACGCAGGGATCGTCGCTTGGCGTGATGGGAGGACGACCCTCGATGCACCCCCGCAGATCCGCCCCCGCGACCGAGGGCGCGCAGCGCTCCCGACCGTTGCAGAACAGCCCATCATCGCAGAGCGCGTCGTCAGGGCACACGGATCCCTGGCCGACGTCCTGGACGCAGCCCCCGAGTACCAGCCCGGCTAAGAGAAGCGTTCGCATACGGCCATGTTAACGTCTCGCCATGCGCAGCGCTCGGGCCGCGGTTGCGATCGCCACACTGGCGCTCACCGCCTGCAACAAGGACGACTCAAGGGTGGCCGAGCTGCGCCAGCGCGTGTCCGTGGTCGAAGCCAGGCTCGCGGCGTTGGACAAGCCCCCACCCCCGGAGTGGGACGACGGCTGTCTGACGGGTGTGCAGGCGGCGGTGGCCAGCGCCCGGCTGTTCAGGACCCTCGACGAGCTGGTGCTCGGCGCCGGGGGCGGATCCGGCGCTGGGCACGACGATCGCTTCGCCTGCGTGAGCGACCTGACCCGGCGCAACCTGCCGGCGGTGGCCAGGGCCCAGGATGCCGCCAAGCGGGCCGGCACCACCGCTCGCGACGCAAGGGTCGGCGCGCCGACCGCCCAACCCCAGCACATCTGGGACCCTTCCTGGAGCACGCGCCGGACGGCGACCTACGGCTGCTGGGACGTCACCCACAAGCGCTGGGAGACCGACGACGCCCACCGCCCGCAGGACAGCGAGTTGAACTGCCAGACGTGGTGCCGCGCGAACCCGTGCACCTACAAGCGCCAGGGCGACGGGCGCCCCGAGTTCGCGGCCGCACCCAAGCTGACGACCCTGGTCGCGGGTGCGGGCCTGCAGTTGGGCGGCGCGCTCGCCTGCCTGGTGACGGACGTGCGGCTGCGCGGGGCGGGGCGGGGGTTCGGTCTACGGTGTCGATCCCTGGGGCTGCGGCCCATCGAGCTCGACCTGCCTGCCCAGGTCGGGGCCCAGGGCGGGGCCCTGGCGACCCTCAACCTGGGCGACCTGGTGCGGGTGAAGAGCTACGGGCGGATCGCCGCCGCCGCGGACGGTGGCCCCTGGGTGGTGTCCGACATCGCCGCCCCGGGCGTGTCCGTCGCCGAACGCTCGTCTTGTTGTGCCGACCCTGCGTCGCTGGCGGCGCCCTCGAAGTAGCCGCCCACGCTTAGGATCACGGGCCAATCCACCTGGCCGCCCTCCACACGGGTGAGCACGGGCCGCTGCGCCTGCACGTCCACCGACCAGCCGGCGCCGAGGCTCCAGGCGGCGCCGAGGCCCACGAGCACATCGGTGCGCCCCGAGTTCAGGGCCGGGCGGCCGCTCCAAGTGGCCTGACCGCCGTGCCGGACGGTGCTGGTGGCGGTCAGGCGGAGCCGGTCGAGCCCCAGCGCCCCAGCGGGGTCGACGACCAGGCCCCCGGCGAGTCGCTCGCCCGCCCGATAGCCCCACCGGTTCTCGTACAGCGAGGCGGTCGCGCGGCCCCAGAGCGTGAGGTCGACGCCGCCGAAGCCCACGCCGGAGTCCAGCCCCAGCCGGGGGTCGAAGGTGCCGGTCCCGAAGAAGGAGCGGCGTACGGTGCCCGTGTAGCTGTCCGCCTCCAGCCACGGGTCCGGGGCGGTGGTGCCCAGCGGCAGGGTGACCCCGGCCGTTGCGCTCACCCAGGCGCCGCCTGCGGACAAGAGCAGCGAACGCAGATCGACCGAGGCGTCGCCGAAGCCGGACTCCGTGCGCTCCTCCGGGTGGAGATCGTCCGCCGGGAGTCCGGACACCGTCCGGCCCTGCGAGTCGCGGTAGCGGGCCTTGGTGGTGGTCAGCCGCAGGGGCACAGACGCATCGAGCGAGATGCGATCGGTCAGGCCCAGCGCCGCCCCGAAGCGCCACTCGTACATGGCGAAGTCAAAGGCGAACTCCTCGGCCAGCCCCGAGATCTCCTGCACCACGTCGGGCGCCAGCGGCGCGCTGCCGGTGGCGAACGCAACGCTGCCTTGGGCGGAAAGCCGAATCGGCGCTGCGCCGTCGGCCGAGCTGGCGGGGCCTCCCACCGGGAGGCTCGGATTGCTTCAAGCGCTTCAGGCCTGGGCGAACGCCGCTGCGGGCGACCCCAGGAGCGCCATGAGGCCCGCCAGCAGCAGGAGCCTGCGATCCACGCCAGCGCAGGGTACATTGCGCTCGTGCCTCGGATCACCTCTGCGGTCCTGATTGCGCTGGCGCTGGCGCTGGCGGCCTGCGGCGACGACCCCGCCCGGGTCTTCAGCGATCTTCCCCTCGTCCTCGACGGCGAGCAGCCGGCCATCCCTTTGGGCGTGCCCCCGGGGCTGACCGCCGGGCACGAGGACGACGAGGGTGGGTTCGTCGAGCTGGGGACGGGTGCGGTCATCCCGGTCATCCATGGCCCCCAGGGCGGGCGATGGCTGCACCTGGCCATGCGGGCCACGGCCATGCGGCGCGAAGGCCAGGTCGTCGTGTCGCTCCGCAGGGACGGTCCTGACGGCGAGGTGGTCGCCGCAGCCGGCCACAGGATCCTGCTGTCACCTACGTCCAAGGGGTACATCGAGGCCCGAGACGTGCCCGTGTCGGTGCCCTGGAGCGACGATGAGATCGCCGCCCTCGTGGGCAAGCCCGCACACCTCCACCTCGGCTACGAGGCGGATGACCGCCAGGCGAGCGTGGACCTGATGCTGGTGTTCGGCGAAGACGAGTGAGCGGTCCGCTGCTGCATCGATGGGCGCCCCTCGCGCTGGCGGTCGCCGGCCTGCCCGGCCCGGGCTGCGGCGCCGCGGACGATGAGATCGTCTACGTGGAGCGCTCCTCCTGCCTCGGCTGCCATCGCCCGCTGCAGGCCGACGGGGTGCCCGCCGGCATCGAGGAGGCCCACCCGCCCGTCGAGGGGCGCTCGCTCACCTGCAGCCGGTGCCACGGCGGCGATCCCGAAGCCCGGGCCCAGTCCGCCGCCCATGTGCCCCCGCCCGCCGGCGCCTCGGACCTGGCGGCGCTGACCCACGGCGAGCTGGACTCGGTCGATCCCGGCTACCTGCGGTTCCGGAACCCGGGCGACCTGCGGGTGGCCGATCAGGCCTGCGGTGGCCTGGGCTGCCACGACGACCTGGTGGTCGCGGTCCGTCGCAGCGACTCCGCCACCATGGCCCGGGAGATCGCCGCGGCCCGCTGGCGCGCCGGTCGGCAGGACGGACCGACCCCCGCCGTCGCGCTGTACGAGGGCGAGGGCCTCCGGGCGCTCATCGAGCCCATCGTCACCCAGGAGGAGCGACGCATCGGACCCTTCCTCGAGCTGTACATCACCAAGCAGTGCCTGGGCTGCCACCTGTGGTCGTACGGAGACCGAACGGGTCAGCTGCCGCCTCGCTCCAGCGGCTGCTCGGCATGCCACGTGGTCTTCGCCGACGATGGGCTGTCGCGCTCTGCCGATCCGATGATCGACAAGGGCCAGCGGCCGCGCCCGCAGACCCACGCCCTCGCCAAGACCCCCCCGACGTCCGCCTGCGCCGGCTGCCACGAGGGCGGGGCGAGGATCGGGCTGTCGTACCGGGGCATGGCGCCCGACCGGTCGACGGGGCCGGCGACCCCGCCGGACCTGCACCACGAGGCGGGCATGCAGTGCGCGGACTGCCACGGCGGCGACGAGGTGCACGGCGCCGGCGGGCAGCCCCCCAGCTGTCAGGGATGTCACGAGGCGCCGAGCGCCGACAACCACGCCGCCGCCCACGCCTCCCTCGCGTGTGACACGTGTCACTCGGGCTGGGCGCCAGCGTGTTATGGCTGCCACATCGAGGTGGACATGGTGGACATCCAGCGCAGCCAGGTGGACGGCCGGCTCACCAACGGCCGGGTCACCGAGACCCCCGGCCCGGTCGAGACGGACTCCCTGGTGCTCATGCTCGATGGCCGAGGTCGGGTGGCCCCCTCCATCCCTGGCCAGCGGCTCTTCGTGAGCGCGCTGGACGGGGAGGGCGCATTGGTCATCGATCGCCAGGCCCGCCGAGGTCGCGCCGGCCTGCCCGGCATGGGCCAGCGGGCGGTGCGTCCACACACGGTGCAGCGCTCCGGACCCTGGTCGGCGTGCTCCCGCTGCCATCCCACGGAGTCGTTCGACAACGAGGCGAGCGTCTACGAAGCCGCAGGCATCGGCACGGGGCGGGTCACCGACGTGGACGGCGATGGGGTCGTCTGGGACCTGGCGGAGACGGTGGACGCGCGCACGGGCGAGGCCCGGGTCATGTCCCTCGAGGGCGGGCCGCTGCCGGCGGAGATCGTCGATCGCATGCTCTCGGTGACGGCGCCTTGAGCGCCGATGCCCTCGTCGCGGCCGCGCTGCTGCAGCTGCTGGTGACCCCGTGGGCGGGGCCCGACGGGCCGGATCGGGACATCGCGCTGCACCACGCGCGCGCCGCGATCACCGTACAGCCCACCCGCGCCCTCGTCGGGCGCCTCGAGGTGGACGGGGGCGCCGGCGAGGAAGAGGCCCTGGTCGACGCCTGGGCTGGGTGGTCACCCCGGGCCCCCCTGCAGGTGCGCCTGGGGTGGATGCGGGCGCCGCTCGGGCTCGCTTCGCAGCGCTCGTTCTGGGACGTGCGCATGCCCGATCGGCCCGGCGCAGCCCGCCTCGCGGGAGACCTGCGCGGGCCCGGCGCCGCGGCCCGGCTGCAGCTGATCGAGCGGTGGCTGGTGGCCCACCTCGGGTGGGTGCGAGCCGGGGCCGACGAGCGGCTGCTCGCCTCCGGTCGCGTGGAGGCGACGGCGGGTCCCTTCACGCTCGGCGTCGGGGGCACCCTTGACTACGACGCCGCCGCCGATCTGCGGGTGACCTGGGCTGGCGGCGAGCTGGTCGCCGGACATCAACGGGGCAGGTCCCGCCTGGGTCGCCTGGCCCGCGGCAGCTGGGTCGAAGCCGCCCAGCACGTGCTCGGGCCCCGCTGGTGGCTGCTGGTGCGGGGCGAGACCGTGGACGACGACGCAGCGCGGTCCGACACCGGCGACGCCCGGGTCTGGACGGCGGGGGTCGGGCTGAACCTCCTCGCGGGGGCGCGCGGCCAGCTGCTGTGGCTGCACCGGGAGGAGCTCGACCGCGACGGCGTGGGCGTCATCGCCCTGAACGACGACAGGGTTGTCCTGACATTGGCGCTCGACGCATCGGCGGACTAATGTCCGTCGGTCAGCCCCAAGGAACCTCATGAACCTGCGCAATCTCCTGGCAGCTATCGCTGTGACCTCCCTCTGCACCGCCGCATGCAGCACGGAGTCCGCCGCTCCGGCGGAGCAGAACTGCGAGCCCGAGGCGCTGCAGTGCAGCGGCGACACCCTCGAGCGCTGCAACGCCGGGGGCACTGCGTTCCTGTTTTACCGGGAGTGCAGTGAGGGCTGCGCCGCGGGCATCTGCCAGGGCGAGGGCGACGGTGGCGATGCCGGCGAAGGCGAGGCCGGAGGGCCGGGTGACGACGGCGGGGACGGTGGCGCCGGAGAGGGCGAGGGCGGAGGGCCGGGTGACGACGGCGGGGACGGCGGGGACGGCGGGGACGGCGGGGTCATCTGCGAGGCGGACGCCCAGATCTGCAACGGCGACGACATCGAGCGCTGCAACGCCGCAGGCACGAGCTACGTGTTCTACCGGGAGTGCGACAACGGCTGCGACGACGGTGAGTGCGTCGCGGCTGGCGACGACGGCGGCGACGAGGGCGGCGAGGGCGAGGGCGAAGAGGGCGGAGAGGGTGAGGAGGGCGAGGGTGAAGGCGGCCAGGAGGGCGGCGAAGGCGAGGAGGGCGAGGGTGAGCTGCCCCCCGAGGATCTCTGCGAGGCCAACGACGTGCAGTGCCTGGGCAACCAGGTCTGCGAGCCGGTCTCCGGCCAGTGCCTCGAGGGCGACTTCTGCGTGAACGACGGCGACTGCGTCGGCGAGCGGATCTGCGTGGCGGAGTCGTGCCAGGACCGGTGCGAGAACGACAACCAGTGTCCGGGCACCCGCTCGTGCGACCTCGACACGGGCCGCTGCCCCGAGGCGGCGTTCTGCATCAACGCCGACGACTGCGACCCTGGACGCTCCTGCATCGCGGGCCGCTGCAGCGATGACTGCGCGGCCGACGAGGAGTGCCCCGGCCTGCAGACGTGCGACGTGGCCCGCTCGCAGTGCAGGGAGCCCGCCCTGTGTGAGGGGGATCGGGACTGCATCGCCGCCCGCGTGTGCGACGGCGCCCAGTGCCACGACCCGTGCCGCGATGACGACGGCTGCCGCGGCAGCGCCACGTGCGGCGTGGACGACGGCCACTGCGTCGAGGGCCTGGTCTGCGCCAACGACGGCGACTGCCTCGGGGCCCGCGCCTGCGAGAACGGGGCGTGCCTCGACCCGGAGTGCCGGGAGACCCAGGAGTGCGCGCCGGATGCCTGCGTGGACCGGGTCTGCGGCGACCGGCCGGATCCCGCCTGCTCAGACGCTGGCGACTGCGACGGCTCCCAGGTCTGCAGCCCCGGCGGCGCCTGCGTCCTGGACGGCCGCTGCGAGGCGGACGACGAGTGTCCGGCGGGCGCCCCGGTGTGCGCCAACGGCTGGTGCGCCGGCTGCCTCGACGACGCAGACTGCACCGCCGCGCAGGCCTGCCGGCTCGGCTGGTGCGAGCTCGTGCGCGGCTGCAACGCGGACCCGGACTGCCCCGGCGATCGCCAGTGCGACGACGGCGAGTGCACCCCCGTCCGCTGTGACGGCGACCGGTACGACGGCCCCGACGGCGAGGACCGTCGGCTGGCGGCCCGCGTGTACACGGCCCTGGTGCTCTGTGATGGCGCACCGGACAGCTACCGGCTGACCGCGCGTGCGGGCGAGGGCATCCGCGTGAGCCTGCGCCACGCGCCCGGCGGCGCGGGGGTGTCGATGCGCGTGCACCCCCTGGGCAGCCCGCAGATCACGCTGGCCTGGAGCGACCGCCGCCACGGCATGGAGCAGCTGGCCCTGGACGCCTCCCCCGGCGCCCGGCAGCTCGAGCTGGTCATCGACGGTCGGCCCGGCTGGTCGCCGGAGTACACCCTGGACATCGAGCGTCTGGGCGCCAACGACTGTGCCCGCGACAGCTTTGAGGGTCTCCTCGGCAACGACGACGCTGCCCACGCCGCCGTGGTCGGGGCGGGGGACCACTCCCACAGCATCTGCGCTGGCGACGAGGACTGGTTCGCGGTGCCCGTCGGCGCCGGCACAGTCCTGCGGACCCGCATGACGCCCGGACCCGAGGCTCGAGGTCAGGCCATGGAGATCCAGTCCCCCGACGGCGATCTGCTCTCCCAGGGCGCCCCGGCCGGTGGCGCGCTCGTGGCGCAGGTGACGGCGGAGGCGACCGGCCCCCACATGATCCGAGTGCGCTCGACGCGTCCGGCCGAGCGGTTCGGGACGCTGCTGTCTGTCGACGCCCTGGCCTCGCCGGACGCGCCGGCCCTGGCCTGCGGCTCGGCACGACGGCTTGTCCCCGGCGAGCGCCACCAGCTGCGGCCGCACCTGGCCGCGGACCGCTTCCGCCAGCGCTGCCCCGGCGCCCCCGCCGGCGGTGTCGTCACCGACCACGTCGTGTACTTCGAGATGCACCAGCAGGACGTGATCAGGTTGCGGCTCATCGGCGGCGATGCCCGGTCGATCCTCGCGGTCCGATCGGACTGCCCGGACGACGACAGCGAGGAGCAGTGTGAGGTGGGCGCCGCCGCCGAGATCGCCGGCCTGCGGCTGCAGGCCGGTGTCTACTACGCCATCGTCCGCTCGCCGGCCTCAGCCGATCCGCCGGCACTGCTGCTCGACATCGGAAACCGCTGCGAGATCGACCGGGACTGCCCGGGAGGTTTCCACTGCGACGGCGGCGCGTGCCGGGTGCCCTGCGACGACGGCGACAACGCTTGCGAGGACGGGCTCGAGTGCGATCTCCAGACGGGCCACTGCCTCGAGGAGGACCCCTGCGGGTCGGACCGGTCCTGCGCCGGCATCCGGGCGTGCGAGCCCCACGTCCAGGAGGGCTGCTTCACCCCGGACTGCGAGGAGAACTCCCAGTGCGACGGCGCAAGCTGCGTGGATCGCAGCTGCGGCGAGGCGCCTGTGGGGTGCGGCCCCGACGCACCGTGCGCGGACCCCCTGGTCTGCAACGACGACGGCGCCTGCGTCGCAGACGGCGCATGCGCCGACGATGGGGACTGCCCGCCGGGCGCGCCCATCTGCCACGCGGATTCGGGCACCTGCGTGCTCTGCTTCGGCGACGCCGGGTGCGAGGGGGCTGCGGTCTGCCGGCCGGTCAACGACGACGAGCCCGTGCCCACGTTCTGCCGCTACGACGGCTTCTGCGAGGACGACGACGGCTGCCCCGGCAGCCGGTTCTGCCTGCCTCCGGACTTCCCCGAGGACCACGGCGTGCCGTACGTCTGCTTCGTCGACGAGTGCGACGGCGATCGGTTCGACGCCGACATCGGGCCGACTCCGCTCCGGTGGCGGACGTACACGGGCCTGGTGCGCTGCGACGGCCAGAACGACACGTTCCTCGTGCTCGTCCCCGCCGGTGCGTCGGGCCGCGTGACCGTGCGACACGACCCAGAGGACGGCGATCTGGCCCTGAGCATCCAGGAGGCGGACAGCCCCGGAGTGGACGTGTCGAGGAGCGACGGCAGGGTCGGAGTGGAGATCGCAGAGATCCCGCCAGCGGGGGCAGAACGCGAGATCAGCGTGGTCGTTGGGGGCGGGCCTGGATTCTCGGTGCCTTATTCGATTACTCTGGAACGCTGAGTCGTAGGGTTCATAAATAATCCACCCCGAGGTGGCATCGATGTTTAGCCGGTCGCGTTGTGTCTTCGGTCTGGTCGGGGCGCTGTCGCTCCTGTCGGCCACCGCCCTTGCGGTGCCCAGCACCATGAACCAGGAGGGGCTGGTCCTCGACCAGGGGGAGCCCGTCGCTGGAGACACGCGCCTGACCTTTTCGATGTGGGATGCCGCCGACGGGGGAAACCGTCTGTGGACGGAGACCCACGACCTCGAGCTGGTCGACGGCTACTACCAGGTGGCCCTCGGCCGCTTCAACGCGCTGGCCGGCGTGTTCAGCGGCGGCGAGCGGTTCCTCGGCATCAGCATCGACGGCGCGGCCGAGCTCTCGCCCAGGCAGCCGGTGGGTAGCGTGGCCTACTCGCTGCAGGCCGGCTCTGCGGAGACAGCGGGCAACGCCGATCTGATCGACGGGGTCGACAGCTCCAAGTTCATGCGCGTCGACCGCGACGCCGGCACGGCGGGCAACATGCTCATCGGCGGCTCGATGACGGTGCACGAGCTGCTCGCCGTCGGTGGCGGGCTCGAGGACTACGACACCATCAGCATCGTCGCAGCCCCGGCGCGCTTCCCCACCGGGGATGCGACCGCCAACGAGATCGCCGAAGGCGGCGCACGCCTGGGCGTCCCCATGGTCTATCGCTCGAGCCGCACCCCCGCCGACGGGTCGGCCGCCGCGCCGTTCGATCGCAGCGGCGAGCTGGTCCTGCAGGGCACCTCCCACGGTCGGGATCACAACCGCGGGATCTCAATGGTGACCGCGGCGGACGGCGAGGACCCGGCCGTACGCCTGCGGGTGACCGAGGATGGCCGCGTCGGCATCGGCACGATGGCGCCGCGTGGCAGCCTCGAGGTGGCTGGCGTGAACGGCGATCGGGCCGTCAGCCCCGGGCTCGGCGTGCGCGTGGGCGCCCCCAACTCGGGCATCCACATCTACAGCGGCACCGCCGATGACATGTCCTCCATCATCATGCAGTCCCACTTCTCGCCAGACCGCGGCGTGCGCATGCGCACGGACGGCCAGGCGGGCGGGCTCATCATCGAGGGCTACAACGGCGGCGCCGGCGACGTACAGGTGGCCGGCGTGCTGCGGGCGGCCGCGGTCGAGGTCGGTGGCGTGACGGTGATCGACGAGCAGGGCGAGATAGCGGGCGGCGGCGGCGGCGCAGGGCTGCCCGCGGGCGCCCTCGTGCTCGCCCCCAGCGGCTGCGACGACTGCCAGGACAACCTGGAGGACGCCGGGTTCGTGCAGAGCGAGTACACGCTGCGCGGCAGCGGCCCCTCGAGCTTCAACTACGACGGCGGGAGCTGGGCCCGGGTCCGCGACATGCCGAGCCAGAAGCTCTGGAGCTCCGGCGCCTCGGCGGATGGCAAGTTCTACGCCTTCGGCGGTCACACATCGACGCGGCAGACCTTCGAATACACCGTCGAGAACAACAGCTGGCGGCAGATGGCCGACATGCCCAGCGGGCGCTATGCGTTCGCCTGCGACATGCTGGTCCACGGCGACGGTCGTGAGTACATCCACTGCGTCGGCGGACAGGGCGGCGGCTACCTCAACGTCAACGAGCGCTTCGACCCGCGGGCCAACAGCTGGAACACCAACTTCGCCCGCCTGGGCACGCCCGCCTACTGCGTGCAGGGCGCCAGCTACGAAAACGAGCTGTACATCTTCGGCGGCTACGACGGCAGCTACTACCCCTGGGTCCAGATCTACAACCCGATCAGCGACACCTGGCGGCGTGGTCGCGACATGCCCGTGGGGCGCGCCGAGCACAACGTCGGCCTGGCCGATGGCAAGTTCTACATCGTCGCAGGCACCGGGCCCGGGCTCTCCTCGCCCAGCAGCCGAGTGGACGTGTACGACCCCGAAAACAACAGCTGGTCGCGGGCACGGGACCTGCCGTACCGCGCGAGTCAGCCCGGCGTCGTCGGCGTCGGAACCCGCCTCCTCGTCTTCGGCGGTACCGGCGCCTCCCGCGGCACCTCCTGCTCGCCCTGCTATCGGAACACCTACGAGTACAACCCCGAGACCAACGCGTGGACCCGTCGCGGCGACATGCCGGGCACTCGCACGGGTGGCCGATCGTTCGCCAGCGTCGGCCTGGTCAACAACGTCATCGTGCAGACCGGCGGCGAGCCCTGGCACACCACCACCGACACCTACACGATCCCCGGTGACGGGGTGGGGACGCTGCGCTTCCAGGCGTGGACGGCGCCCGACCTCGACGAAGAGTAGACCGCAGGCGGTCTAGCGCTGCACAGCCGGAGATTCTGGACCCGGGTGCCCGCGTGAGCGGACCATCCGGGCATGGCGCACCTACCCGCAGGCCTCCTCGGCCGTCTCGCTGTCGAGCAGGGGCTGATCACGATGGATCAGCTCTCTCAGGCAACCCAGGAACAGGCCCAGAATGAGGGCAGTGAGCGGCTGGGCGAGGTGCTCACCCGCCTCGGCTTCCTCGAGGGCGGGCAGGTGGAGGCCCTCCTCAACTTGCAGCGGGCGGATCTGAAGCGGATCGAGGAGGACCGCGAGGCGCGGGAGACCACCGCCGAGATCTTGGACGAGGATGACTGGATCGCCGAGGCCCAGGCCGAGCTGGTGGCCCAGGCCCTCGCGCAGGAGGCGGGTGCCGGCTTGGCCGCGGACAAGGAGCGGGCGACACGGGACTGGATCACGACGGTCCTCCGCCAGGCGTGGCAGTGGAGCGCCACGGACGTGCACCTGCATGGCGCGACGCCGGTGACCTTCCGGGTCGGGGGCACGCTCCACGGCCCCTCGGAACCCATGACCGCCCAGCAGGTCGAGGACGTCGTGCGGCTGCTGATGCCGGAGCGATGCGCGCCGCGCCTCGAGGCGGGCGCCGCCGTGGCCTTTGGAATGACAGTCGAGGGCGCCGGACGCTTCCGCGTGCAGGCGGTGCGGGGGGAGCGTGGCGTCGAGGCGGCGCTGCGGAGGCTGCCCGTGGAGCCCCCGATGCTGGCCGAGCTGGGCCTCCCAGGTGAGCTCGCCCAGGTGGCCGCGGCGCGGCTGGGCCTCGTCCTCGTGGCGGGGCCCGCGCGCACGGGCAAGACCTGCGTGCTGGCGGCCCTGGTCCGCATCATCAATGAGGAGCGACGGGAGCGGATCGTGTGCATCGAGCGCCCGGTCGAGCTCGTGCACACCTCGGACCGCTGCGTGGTCTCCCAGTTCGAGGTGGGCAGGGATGTGCCGTCGTGGGCGGCCGGGCTCGAAGCCGCGATCGGCGCGGACGCGGACGTCGTCGTGCTGGGCGACCTGCCGTCCCCCGAGGTGGCGGAGCAGGCGGCGGCGGTGGCCGAGTCGGGTCGACTCGTGCTGGCCTGCGCCTCTCCGACGATGGCCAGGCGGCTCGGCGACTCGGCCCGCGCCGTCGTCAGCCTCGGCGTCGAGCATCCGGAGCTCGGCGACAGCCTGATCCACACCGCCAAGGTCCACCGGATGCTGTGACCGACGAGGTCTCCCAGCCCGAGCCCGGTGGCGGGGAGCGCTCCGGTCGGTTCCGTCGCACCCGTCGGCTGGGCCGCGGCGCCTTCGGTGAGACCTGGGCCGGGATCGACGAGGCCACCGGCGAGCCCGTGGCCATCAAGTTCGTGGATCTGCGCGACGTGTCGGACTGGAAGTCGGTGCAGCTGTTCGAGCGCGAGGCCAAGGTCCTGGCCGCCCTCGACCACCCACGCATCCCCCGATACGTGGGCTTTCACCCGGTCCGGGCGGAGGCCAGGGGCTACCTGGTCCAGGGGTTGGCCGAGGGGCGGGACCTCAGCCGCAGGCTGTCCAACGGGGAGCGCTTCTCCGAAGACCAGGTGCGCTCCATCGCGGCGCAGGTCCTCGATGTGCTCGTCTACCTGGCGGGCCGTCGGCCGCCGGTCGTCCATCGCGACATCAAGCCCGGGAACTTGGTGATGGCCGACGACGGCGAGGTGCGGGTCGTGGACTTCGGGAGCGTCCAGGCGGTGGGCCAGGCCGGCGATCACGCAGGCGGGAGCACGGTCGCCGGCACGTTCGGGTACATGGCGCCGGAGCAGCTCCACGGCGCGGCGAGCGCGCGATCGGACCTGTACGGCCTGGGCATGACCGTGGTGCAGCTGCTCACCGGCGTGGCGCCAGAGGAGCTGCCGCGGACGCGGCTGAAGCCGGACTTCCGATCGGCGCTGCCAGGGCTCGACAAGCACCTCGCTGGCTGGCTCGAACGGATGATCGAGCCGATCCCCGATGACCGCTTCGCGGGGCCGGAAGAGGCGCTCGCGGCGCTGCAGACCCCGGGTTCCGCGCGACGCGTGCGCGACGCCGTTCGATCGAAGGCCGACAAGCTCCTGGAGATCGAGCGACGGCGCCGGGCGATGATCGAGCGGCGCAACACCGCTGGCGTCCGCGCTGCGCTGGTCGCCGGGCCCGAGGGGCTCCACCTGACGATCAAGCCCCGGTCGCTGCGGGCGACGCTCCTCGGCCAGCTTCCCGTCGCGTGCTTCCTCCTGCTCAACCCGGGGTTCGTGGTGGTCGGAGGGTTCCCCTTCCTCGGCAGGCACTGGCCGTTGTGGTCGGACTGGTGGCCGGGCCGGGCGGCGGTGTGGGCCATCACGCTGTGGCTCGTCAACGTGGCGATGGCGTGGTGGCGCAGCCCGCCTCTGCACGTGCAGGTGTTGCCCCAGGGCCAGTTCATGGTCTGGCACCGCGATCCGAGCAGCCCGGTGGCCGCCGGCGATGCGTCCACCATCCGCGTCCATATCGAGCAGCCCGGGGACGACGGCCTGGGCGCGGCCGGGCTGTACGGCGACGACCTCGCCGAGTCGGTGACGGCGCTGTCTGAGGCGGACTTGGAGGTGTTCGCCGCCTTCAGCACAGCGCTTGACGGCCTCCGCCACCGCCGCTAGCTTCCTCGGCCCGTCCTCATTGGGTGGACGGAGACAGGAGCGAACCCCATGGCTTCCAATCCCCGGAAGAAGAAGATCGACAACCCCGGTGGCCAGACCTTCACGAAGCCCGACGGCACCGAGATCCCGATGATCGCCATGAAGGTGTTCCGCTTCAAGAAGCCCAGCGGCATGTACTGGGTCGGCATTGACGGCAACGACCTCCACATGAGGCCCGTCCGCTAGGACCCCTCAGGGTCCACCCCGTCCGCCTCCCCTTCCGGGGCAGGCAACTCTGTACAGAAGCTCTGAAGATGGCAGCGCAGCTGTCCGGGGCAGTCTGCGTCGTCGCGGCAGGCGATAGCCTCGGCGGGCCACGGCTCGCACTGGGCGCTGGCCGGATCGCAGTATGCCAGCGGGGCGCATGAGCCCTCCCCGACGCACGGCTGCCCCTCTCCCGGCAGGGCCTCGCAAACTCCCTGCGCGCACACCAGCGCCGCTGCGCAGTCCCCAGCGCGTTGGCAGGCATCGCCGGGGCCGCCCGGTGGGTCCTCCGACCGCCTCGCCTCCTCGCTCGGAGGGCTGCAGAGCCCTGCGGCGCAGACCAGGCCCGCGCCGCAGGCGAACTCGCTCGGGCACGCCTCGCCTTCGGTGACGACGGCGCGACACAGGGACGATGAGATGTCGCACCAAAGCCCGGTGACGCAGTCGACACCTGCGTCGCAGCGGGCGCCCACCCCTCCGGGCGCGCCACAGGTCCCGTCGTCGTCGCAGTACAGCCCGGGGGCGCACTGGACATCCACGCCGCACGGTCCCCCCGGGCCACGGGTGACGAAGCACACCGCCTCGAAGGGATCGCACCGCAACGGCGCTTCGCAGTCCGTCGAGGACTCGCAGGCGCCGCCCGCCGCCCGCGCGGTCTCGCAGGCGCCGTCGATGGCAACCCCGGACTCCGCTTCGTACGCTTCGCCTGCGCAGTGCAGGCTGTCCAGGCAGTCGCCGTCGCCATTGCAGCCGTCGCCGACGTCACCCCGGGCCGAACACGTGGGTGCCGGCTCGGCAGAGATGCCGCAGGTCGCGTCGGGGCCGCACTCGTAGGCCCACGAACACCGGGCGCCCTCGTCGGCCAGGGGCGTCAGCGCCTCGCGGCACACCGGCGGGGAGAGCCCGATCCCGGGGGCGCCGAACAGGTCGTCGCAGTCGGCGTTGGCCACGCCGATGACGCAGGCCCCGCCTGCCTCGTCGTCCCAGCGGATCCGCCCGGCGGCGTGGCTGTCGAGGTACCGCTCACACACCCATCCGTCGAGCACCCGAGCCAGCCTCAGGGGGCAGTCGGCCGGACCGCCGAGGCCGAGGGGCTCGCTGATGGCCTCCCCGACCCCACACTCGACGATCCGGGGACACATCGCCGCAGCGAGCTGCGCACAGTAGCTCCTGAGGCTGACTGGCGGGGGGCCCTGCTCGTCGGACACATCCCCGGCCGAGGGCTGGTCGGACCCACCCGCTCCCTCGGACCCCGCCGGCGCCAACCCGGGGCCGTCCGCAAGGGCGCCGCTCGCCGGCGCCTCGTCGTCGGTGGCGCAGGCGGATCCTGCGACAAGGACCAGCGTTAGGGCTAGGGCTGCGCGTCGCAATCCGTCATCCCGTCCGCGAACTCCGGGTCGCAGAGATCGTGCTCGGGCGGTGGCTCGCCGTCCATGCACCAGTCCGGATCCTCGAACCCGCACTCGTCGTGGAACGCGGCGCAGCAGCCGGGATCGGCGCAGTCGACCTCAAGATCGACGCACTCGGACATCCGGCCATCGATGCAGATCATCTCGCCGAAGCGGCAGTCCCCCGCGTCGCAGGGCCACATCTCGCCCTCGAGGCAGTCCGGGCACATCTGCGCCCAGCCGTCGACGTCGTCGCAGCCCACGGCGGCGCAGTCGGGGAGGATGGGCATGCACTCGCCCCAGCCATCCTCGTCGCACCAGCGCTCGCCATGGAAGCACTCCGTGAAGCACGGCGCCGACCAGCCCCATTCGTCTGCCCCGCAGCCGGGCGCCGGATCCGGAACGCCCTCGCCCTCGCCCTCCCCGTCCGCAGGAGGCGGGCACGGGTCGCCCTCGGGGATGTTGGGGCACGGTGGCGGGTCGGGATCTGGCTCGCCCTCACCTTCTCCCCCTCCGCCGGGGTCCTCCTCGCCTTCGCCCTCGTGGCCCTCGCCTTCGCCCTCGTGGCCCTCGCCTTCGCCCTCGTGGCCCTCGCCTTCGCCTTCGTGGCCTTCGCCTTCGCCTTCGGTCCCTCCCGTGTCACCACCGCCGTCCGGCGTGCCGGGCTCCAAGACGTAGGCGGCGACGCAGTGAATGCCCTTGCGGGCGTAGTCGCCCTGGTCCACGTAGTCGTCCGAGTCGAAGCTGCAGGTCCTGTTTTCGGCGTCGGCGTCCGCCGCGCCCGCGGCGCACGGGCAGCTGTTGTACTCGGCGCTCCCGTGCTCCCACTTGTCGAACACGTAGTCCCGACCGTCGGAGGCGATGAGCGTCGTTGCCCGGCCTCCGGCAAGGTCCGCCTTGCACGTGGATCCCCGCGCCGAGTTGTCCATCGGGTTCACAGTCGGTCCGCAGTCGATGATCTTCGTGCTCTTCCGATTGGCGCGTGCGTGGCCGATGATCCTCCCTGGCCTCAGCTCGGTGCCGTTGGGGTTGGCTCGGATCCTCGCCGGCTCGTGCGAGACCTCGAGCGAGGTCCCCGGCTGACAGAACACCCGTGCTCGGTTGATGAACGCAGCGTTGGCCGCCGTGGAGGTCGCGAACTGGGCGCCCCACGCCTCCCGCGAGGTGATCCCGACAGCCTGCCCGCCCGCCATGATCGGCCCGCCGCTGTCGAAGTGCCCCGCCCGAGCCGGGTTGGGCGCGACCGCGATCGCCCCGCCCGCACCCCGGGCCGGCCCGACCGTGCCGCTGACAGACATCCGGCCCTGCCGTTTGACCCCTCCGCCGATCTGGATGAAGCCCTGGTCCCCGTTGCGTCCTCTGCGGTTGGCCCCGTAGCCGATGATCTCCACCGGGGTCCTGTTGCGCGGGGCGCCGCGGGCCGACCAGCGGGTCGCGACCCAGTCCCGGGCCGTAAACGCCGCCGGGTCGGCCCTGTTGGGCGGGGCGAACCAGGCGAGCTTCAGATCGAACCAGTGCCTGTGGGCGCCTGCGCGGGCGAAGCTCGGATGATCCAGCGTCCGGAGCACCTTCGCCCACTTGGCCGGCTTGTCCGTGTTCGGTGAGTTGAGGTTGGAAAACAGGTAGTCCTGCGCCACCTCGCAGTGCGCGGAGGTGAGCACGCACCGGGTGCCGAGGATCACGCCGCTGCAGGTGGTCTGGCTCTTCGTGTTCGCGAACATTCCGACGAACAACCGGTCGCCGGCGCCCGCGTTCCAGCCGTCATGCACGGCGTCGGCCCGCGTCTCCCGTTCGCCTCCGCCCGGTTCCCGGGGCCCGCCCTCAGCGCACCCGGACGACAAGACGGCGATCAGCATCGCCGGACACACGTTCCTGCAGATGGACATTGTGCTCCCCTGGCTCTTCAACCCGACCAGGGGAGGTACGCCGCTCGTCGGCTAGGTTTGCACTCCTGGCGCTACTGGTACCCATCGCCTGATCCGCACCCCAGCTTCGCCCCGGTGAAGTCCGCCTCCGGGACCACGCACGCCGTCCCGCCAAGCGCGAAGATCAGGCACAGTAGTCTGATGCCGCCTGCCCCGATCGAGGTCGCCGCAGTGCTTGGTCACGGGCGCTTCGGTCGCGCGCTCTGCGAGCTGCTCACCGACGCGGGGCTGCGGGCCCGCGCCCTCGACCCGGCCGCGGTGATCCCCGAGCCCTGGCGCGCCGGCGGCCGGGCGGAGCTCGTCGCGGGCGCCGACGTCGTGGTCCTTGCGACCCCGGTCCACACCTTCCGCGCCGAGCTCCAGGCCCTGCGGGAGCACCTCACGCCGGGGCACCTGGTGCTCGACGTGGGCAGCGTGAAGATCCAGCCCGAGACGGACCTGCGCGAGGTCCTCGGCGCAGACATCCCGTGGGTCGCCACCCACCCGCTCTTCGGCCCGGCCTCCCTCGCTCGAGGAGAGCGGCCCCTTCGGGTGGTGGTCTGCCCCAACGACCAGCATCCAGTGGCGGTGGTGCGCGCACGTGCGCTGTATGAACGGATCGGCTGCGTGGTGGTCGAGCAGGACGCCTCCACCCACGACGAGGCCATGGCGCAGACCCACGCCCTCGTGTTCTTCCTGGCCAAGGCGCTCCTGGACATCGGCGCCGAGCGGGTGCCGTTCGCCCCGCCGTCCTTCCAGGCCATCTCCGCCGCGGTCGAGGCGGTGCGTGCGGACGCAGGACACCTCTTCCTGACCATCCAGCGCAGCAACCCCCACAGCGCCTCCGCCCGTCGCAGCCTCATCGAGGCTCTGCAGAGCATCCACGAGCAGCTGGACCACGCGCAGGTGGGCGCCGACGGGCCACCGGGCGCCGCTCCAGCGCAGCCCCACAGCGGCCTGGAGATCCCGGACCTCGGCCCGGCCTCACCGGACCTGCTGGAGACCCGGGAGCTCATCGACGAGCTGGATGGGGAGCTCATGGCCCTTCTGGCTCGTCGCGCAGAGCTGTCCCGCCGCGCCGGGCGGAACAAGGCGGCCCGTGGGGGGCTCGTCCGGGATCCTGATCGCGAGCGCCGACTGCTCGATCAGCGCGCCGCGCAGGCCCAGCGTCTCGGCCTCGACGCGGCGGGCGTGCGCGACCTGTTCGAGGCCATCCTGCGCCACTCACGGCGCTTGCAGCGGGCGGACCGCTAGCGGGGATCAGCGGATCCTGCGCCGCCCAAGCGCTACCGGGACGAGCCCCGCAAACAGCAGGAAGAGCCCCAGCAGGGATCCGCTCGCGCCGCACAATGAAGTGCCGCGATGGCCGATCATCCGGTCCATGGGGCTTAGCGCCTTGCCGTTCGCGCGGGAACGGCAGAACGTGGCGCACAGCACCCGGCCCGACTCTCGACTGTCGTTCGGCAGGGCAGCGGACGCCAGGACGCAGGCATCGATGCCGCACTCCCGCTGAATCCGGATCTCCGTGTCGGTGCCGTGCTCCAGGTGCATCGCCGCCTCCAGGGCCCAGCGCGCGGGCATCGCCTGGGCGACGATGGCCGCCGGCGCCGGCAGCTCAGGCAGCGGGACGATCACGCCGCCCAGCACGATCTGCGGCAGCAGGCAGAGCGGCACGAGGGAGGCCGCCTGCACACCGCTCCGGGAGATGGCGGAGATCAGCAGCCCCAGCGCCGCGCCTGTCAGCTGCGCGAGCAGGACCACGGCGACGAGCCGGCCGATCGTCGCGGACAGGGACAGCCCCTGGTGGACCAGGACCGTGAGGATGGCGCACTGCACCACGCCCACGGCGGCCAACAGGCCGAGCTTGGACAGGGTGTAGGCGGAGGTTCGCAACCCGACCCGTCGCTCCCGGCGCAGGATCGTCCGTTCGGAGACGATCTCGCGGGCTCCCGCCTGACACCCCAGCCACAGGCCCGCGAGCACCAAGAGGAACAGGGCGGCCGGACCCGACGTCAGCCGGTGGAACCAGTCCTCGGTCTGTCCGGTGAGCTTCTGCGACAGGGCGATCACGATGAGCGCCGCCAGGATGGGGGCCTGGGCGAGCGCGAGCACCAGCCCCCCCCGGTCGCGCACCCGCATCCGCAAGCCGCGGTCGATGAGCACCACCGTCTGGCCGAGCACGGAGGGCCGCCCAGGCGCCACCGCCTTGTCGCCGTCGGCGAACTCGACCTCAGCGATGTCCGCGGCCCGGGACATGCGGTCCTCGGTGAACTGCCGCCGGGTGGAGTTGTCGGGCGCCTTCCACTCCTCGACCCAGCCCCGGGCCGCCTCTGGGCTGGAGAGCGCCCGCAGCGCTGCGCCGGGATCGGCCAGGAGCTTGTCCTGCTCGGCCCCCGCCCGTGCGTGGGGGTGGAACCACAGCGACGCGCCCGGCCAGGCCGGCCCGAAATACGCCACCTCGCCGGACACCATGTACAGGGCCACGTCGAAGAGCGTGTAGACCTCGAGCGAGGGCTGGTGGATGGTCACCAGCACGGTGCAGCCCGTGTCGGCGATGGACCGCAGCAGTCGGATGACATGCAGCGCGTCCTCGGACGACAGGCCCGAGGTGGGCTCGTCGAGGAAGAGCAGCCTGGGCGAGGTCAGCAGCTCGAGCGCCAGGTTGACGCGCCGTCGTTGGCCGCCCGAGATCCCCTTGCGGGCGGCGTCGCCGATCAGCGTGTGGGCGGCGTCCCTCAGGTCGAGATCCGACAGCACCCGGTCGACCAGCGAGTCCAGCTCCGTCGGCGTGGTGTCGGCGGGCAGCCGAAGGCGCGCTGCGTAATGCAGGCACTCTCGGGCGGTCAGCAGGGGGTGGACGATGTCGTCCTGGGGCACGTAGCAGATCCGCGGCGCGAGCTCGGACCAGTGGTCGTGCAGGTCGCGCTCGCCGATTCGGACCGCGCCCAGGTCCGGCCGCTCCTCGCCCGCCAGACATCGCAAGAGCGTGGTCTTGCCGCAGCCCGACGGCCCCAGGACGGCCAGCAGCTCACCCGGCCGCACGGCGAACGACACGTCCTTGATCAGGGTCCGTCGGCCAGCGGATGCCAGGCCACCGCCCAGCTCCCGACTGATCCGGTCCACGGTCAGGGGGCAGTCGTGATCGTCGTCGGGTTTGAGCCGGCCTGCGTCGCTGACTCGGAAACGGTTGCCGCCGAGGGTGATCTGGTCGTCCGGACCGACCCGGGCGGGGCGGGTCACCCGTTGGCCGTTGACGTAGGCCCCGGCCGAGCTGCCCAGATCGAAGAGCATCCAGGCGCCGTCGTTGGTCTTGCGGAGGATCGCGTGGCGCCGTGAGACCAGCGGATCATCGACGTCCAGGCGCATGCCGGCGGTCGTCGCACGCAGCTCGGCCTCCGACTCGCCGCGGCCCAGGATCACCTCGTCGGCGTCTCCGAGCGCCCGGCCCCGCCGCCGCTGCTCCTGCGCCTGCAGCTCCAAGGTCATGTGCGACAACTTGAAGCGCCAGCCGCCGATCTGCAGGGCGGCGTCGAGGCCCACCTCGCTGGTGTCGATGCGGTGGGGGGCGCCCTCTACGAACGTGCCGGAGATGGACCCCTCGTCGTGCACCCGGAAGCGGCCGTTGGGGAGCTTCGTCAGCGAGCAGTGGAACCGGGCCACGCCGGGCTCGTCGCGGACGATGGTGTTGCTCGGATCCCGACCGATGGTCACGGCGGTGCCGGCGACGAGGCCGGTGTCCCCCAGGGGGGCCGTCGCGTCGACCGGGGCGGCGTTGGCCGGGATCTGCAGCGCCGCGCCGGCGGGATCGGTCAGCCGCTTTGGATCGACCCAGGCCCCGCCAGGCGCCAGCTTGGCCACGTGCTCCGGTCGGAGGACGAACTGGAGCTTCGGACCCAGGGACATCCAGTCGCCGATCCGCACCGCGGCGGGCGCCCCGTCCTCGACGCGCTTGCGGCGGGCCCAGGTGCCATGGGCGGAGCCGAGATCCTCGACGAGGAAGTAGGTGACGCCTGCCCCTTTGCGGATCTGGCAGTGCAAGGCGCTGACGCTCGGGTCGTCGACGACCACGTCGCACTGGCTGGGATCGCGGCCGATCCGGACGACTGGGCTGTCGGTGTCCACGTCGGCGGAAGGGTCGCCCGCCTGCGCCGCCGGAGACAAGTCTGCGCGAGGCCTACGGTCGGCCCAGCACGAGCCCCCCGCCAAGGCGCCACCGGCGGTACGATGGGGGATGCGAGGCGCACACTGCAGCGGGCGGGTCGTCGGGGTCTGCGTGTTGGTCATCGCCGCGGTCGCGTCGCAGCCTGCCCGGGCCGACTCGAGCGAGCCCACGCCGGCCGCGGCCACCCTGACGGATTACGAGGTCGAGGCGCGCCGGGCGTTCATCGAGGAGCGGCTGGCGGCGGGGACGTTCGGTTCCAACGCCTGGTGGTACGCGTGGCTGTCGCTCACCGGCGCCTACTGGGCGCTCAACGTCGGCCTCGCCGCGACCACCGACGACCCGGACAGGCGGGTGCGCACGGTGGCCTCGGCCATCAAGACGACGCTGACCGTCAGCACCATCGCCCTGCTGCCCAACCCGTCCCGCACGGCGGAGGACAAGCTGGCCGCCATGGACGACTCCACCCCCGCCGCCCGTGCGGCCCGCCTGGCCGAGGGTGAGCGGCTGCTGCGGTACTCGGCGGAGCGCGCCCGCAAGAAGGTGGGCTGGCTGTCGCACACCATCAACGTCGTCGTGAACACGCTCACCGGCGCCATCCTGATCTACGGCTTCGACCAGGAGCTCGTCCCCGTGGCCCTGTCCGCCGGCCTGGGCATCGCCGCCATGGAGGTCAGCTACTTCACCTACCCCCAGCGCCCGCGGGACGACGTGGCCGAGTACGAAAAGCGCTTCCCGCCCCCCGGCGCGTCCGCACGCCCCGAGGAGCCGGTCAGCTGGTCGCTGGCAGCGTCCCCCGGCGGCACGTCACTGGTCCTGCGCTTCTAGCTTCGCGACGCAGTGGTGCTAGAGCACCTTGTCCGCCAGCGAGAACCGGTCTCCACGCCAGTTGTAGGGCGAGGTGCCTTCGAGGCGGCCGGCGAGGGAGGGAGGGTTGCGCAGGTCGTTGGGCACCGCCCAGACCGTGCGATCCGTCCGCCCCTCGGGGTGGCAGACCGCGCAGGCGACCGAGGTGTCTGCGGACAGGCCGGCACCCGCAGTGTGGAACAGCTTGCGGCCGATGTAGGTGTCCTGCAGCGGGCGGATCGGGTCGACCGCCCAGGCATGGGAGCCCGCTCCGATCTGCCCCGTGTCCGGGACCCAGGTCAGATCGATGGACCTCAGCGTCCGGGAGAAGTCGTTCCAGACGATGGCCTCGGTGCCGTCGCTGCGGATGGCCACTCCGGTGGGGCCTTCACCCGACGCGGTCACGTTTCGGCCGTCGGGGGCGACTTGGCGGATCGACGCTTGGCTCACGACCAGATCTTGGTCAGGAGCTCCTTCATCTCGGGCACGCCGCCCTGGAACACCAGGTAGCCGTCGTGGGGCTCGCGGTCGGTCATCTCGCCGGCCACCGCCGTGGTCATCAGGTCGCGGACAGCCTCGGGATCGTCGGGGTGCACGCCCAGGGCCCAGCCCAGCTTGATGTAGGCCATCTCGGGCAGCATGTTGCCCAGGGGCACGACCCCCAGGGCGAGGATCTCGCGGCCGGTCTCGTACACGTTCATCTGCACGAAACCCCACAGGGTCTGCAGGGTCATGTACAGGTGCACGCCGGCGGCGGCGGCGCGCTCCAAGGCGGGGTACACGGTGCGGTTGACGTGGCCCAGGCCGGTGCCGGCGATGACGATGCCCCGATAGCCCGCGGCGACCAGGGCGTCGATCACGTCCCCCTGCATGTTCGGGTAGTAGTACAGCAGGGTCACGCGCTCATCGAAGACCGCCTGGACCTTGGTCCCGCCTCGCTCCTCGGGGGGGCGCCGGCGGGCGTACTCGTCCTTGAGCGTCGTGATCGTGCCGTCGTCCTGCACCATGGCCAGCGGGATGTCGCCCAGCGTCCGGAAGGTGCTCCGGTACGACGAGTGCATCTTGCGGACCCGCGTGCCTCGGTGGAGCAGGTTGTAGCGGTCCGAGGTCGGCCCGAACATGCACACCAGCACCTCGGCGATGGGGCCGACCGCGGCGGCCTCGGTGGCGGCGATGAGGTTGCGGGCGGCGTCGGACGACGGCCGGTCGGACGAGCGCTGGCTGCCGACCATGACCACCGGCACCGGCGGGTCCTGCACCATGAAGGACAGCGCCGCGGCGGTGTGGTGCATGGTGTCGGTGCCGTGGCCGATCACCACGCCGTCGTAGCCCTCGTCGATGGCCTCGCCGATGCGCTCAGCGAGCACCTTGTACTGGGACGGCCCCATGTTCTCGGAGAACACGCCGAACAGCTTCTCGGTCTCGAGGTTGCAGATGTCGGCCAGCTCGGGGACCGATCCGTACAGCTCGCCGGGGCTGAACGCGGGGATCACCGCCCCGGTGCGGTAGTCCAGCCGGCTGGCGATGGTCCCCCCCGTGCCGAACAGGCGGACCCTGGGTTTGCCCGGGTCCTTGGGGAACTCCTTTTCCGGGATCTTGTAGTGGGCCTCCTTGTAGCCGGTGGCCTCCATCCTGATCACCGTGTCGTGGCGGATCCCGATGTTGTAGCCGGACGACAGCTTGAGCACGAGGTGGTCGGCGTCGGAGGTCTCCGAGCGAGGAAGCACCAGGCCCTCGAAGTCGCCACGGGTGGTCTCGGCCCTGATCTCGGACCACACCCGGACGTTGAACTCCGCCATGACCGCCCGCATCGGATCGCGGTAGCCCCGGTAGTCGTCGCTCACGGCGCCACCACCTCGCGCAGCAGGTCGGCGACGGCGTTGGGATCCGCCCCGCAGGCCAGCGGCATGGCCTTGCCCATGGCCCAGCGAATGCGTGCGTCAGGGTCCGCGCTGTTGAGCTCTGCCAGGGCGGCCTTCGCCGCGGCGACCCCGCCGGCGATGTCCCCGGCGGTCGCAACGCCGTCGAGGGCCGCGCCGAACGCGCACGGGTGCAGCCGACCTGCCTCGACCTCGGCGATGACCTGCTTGCACCGCCGCACGGTGGGCAGCTCCCGCCTGCGTCGTTCGAGGCTGTTGGCCAGCAGCGCGGCGGCCTCGGGCGACTCCGGCGCCACCTCCTCGAACAGCGCCGCCCGGGGCGTGCCGACCATGCGTCGTGCGGCGTCGACAGCCACCCCGGCGGCCACGTAGCGGCGCTCGCGCTCCCACGGGCGCTCGGGCAGCCGATCCTCCACGGCCCGCACCCAGACGTCCGGGATCGGGATGGGCGGCGTGTCGGTGTCCGGGTACATCCGGTCCGCGCCGGGCAGGATCCGCTCGAACCCGTTGGTGCCGTCGTGAAAGGCCTGCCGGGTCTCCGCGGGCACGCCGTCCAGCGCCTCGCGGGCCCGCTCGAGCACCTCGGCTGCCGCCAGGTCCACGTCGTCCTCCTGCCCGCACACCACGACCAGGGCGTCGTCGCCGTCCTCAGCGTGCTCCATGAAGCGGCTGCCGGTCAGGCACGCGATCACCCGCAGCCGGTCCGCGAACTCCTGGGCCAGGGTCACCCCCGGCTGAGTGTCGTGGTCGAGCAGCGCGCCGAAGCCGGGCAGGCGGATCCTGCGTCCGACGACGCCCGGCTCGTCGCGGGTGGGATACACCTCGTCGATGAGGTCGTCGCTCCGCAGGTCGTCCTTGCGGATGCCCCGCCGCAGGAGCTCGGCCTGCACCCGGAGCAGGTTGAGCTGTCGGAAGGCCTCGACGTGCACCAGCCGCGGGATCGCCCGGTGGCTCGACACGCCCTTGATCTCCACCCGCCGGCCGCCCGCCACCGACACGTTGACGTCCTGCCGGGCGGCGCCCGGACCCCGGAGCACCTTGCCGGTGGCCTGGGCGATGCGGGCGACGAGCTGGCCGCCGGTCCGCACGTCCAGCGGCGTCAGCAGGTCCGGCTCGGTCACCGTCTCGGTCAGCGGGACCCCCAGCCGATCGGTGCGAAACACGATCTGGTGGCCCTCGTCGGTCACCTCGCGGCACGAGTCCTCCTCGAGGGACAGCTGCCGGATCCGGATCTTCCGCCCCGGCCCGAGCTCGCTGTCATCGAAGGGCACCTCGCCGCCCAGGCCGACCATCGTCGTGCGTTGAAAGCCCGTCGGGATCGAGCCGTCCAGGTACTGCTTGCGCATCACGTGCAGCTCGGACACCAGCGACAGGTTGCACAGCCGGCTGACCTCGATGGCGATGCGGATGGCCTCCTCGTCCATCGGGAACGGCGGCGTGTCGTCGATCTCGTAGGTGCACACCGACGCCCGCTGCAACAGGTAGATGATCTCCTTGCGGGTCTTGAACTCCATGAGCGCGGTGCCGTCGTACTCGCCCAGCTCGGACAGCGTGGGCCGCATGTGGCGCAGCACCTCGGCGTCCACCCGGGTGCTGCGGCCGCCGCTGGGGCAGCGGCAGAACAGCTTGGAGCGGGTGGCCAGCTGCTGGTGCACCTCGAGGCCCGACATGAACCCGATGGCGTCGTAGTCGCCAGGCGTCATCTGGCTGAGCGGCTTGTCCACGAAGTCGAGCGCCGGGTCGGTGCGCGGGTTCTTGTCGAAGTCCGAGCGCTCCGAGGCCGGGGCGTGGGGGAACGGGGTCCGGCTGCGAGGCATGGCCTGTCCGTCAGCCGTTGAGCTTGGCTTGGAGCGTGGTCCGCACGTCGCCGGGCTCAAAGGCGCCCTTGGTGGCACGCATCGCCTCGCCCATGAAGAAGCCGAACAGCTTCTTGTCGCCGGCCCGGAACCTCCCGAGCTCGTCGGCCTTGTCCGCGAGCAGGGCGTCGAGCAGGGCGTGCAGGTCGCCTCCTGACTCGAACGTCGGCAAGGCGCCGGTGGCGTGCAGGGCGTCCAGGCCCTCCTTCGTCTGCACCCGGGTGAGATCCGCGGACAGCAGCTCGGCGAGCAGGGCGGCGCCGTAGCGCAGCGACCCCACGTCGCCCGCCGCCTTGACGTGCCGGCGCACCTCGCTGGCGATCCAGGAGGACGCCGACTCAGTGGCGACTCCGGCCTCGACGACCTGCTCGAACAGGGCGCCCAGGTCCCCATCGCCGGCCAGGACCAGGGCGTGCTCCGCGGACACCCCGTGCTCGCTGACGTAGTAGCGGCCTGCGTCGTCGAGCTCCTTGGCGGGGGCGTCGCCGCCCCCCACCTGCCGCTCTCTGCGCTTGGTGGGGGCGGTCGCCGGCGCCTTGCCCCAGCTGTCCTTGAGCGTGACGATCCGGTTGAGCACCGGCCGCTGCGCGGTGGAATCGGGGTCCAGGCAGAAGAAGCCCAGCCGCTCGAGCTGGAAGCGCTCGGGCAGCTCGAAGGGCTCGACCCAGGCGTCGTCGTACACGACCAGCGAGTCCGGGTTGAGGTCGTCGACGAACTCGGCGCCCGGCGAGGCCGCGGCGAACAGGCGGTCGTACTGGCGCACCTGCACGCCCACCGACCGGTCCTCGCTGACCCAGTGGATGACGCCCAGGCCCTTGTCCGCCTCGGCGTCCGGCACATAGCTGCACCGCAGCTCGTCGCCGTCGACCGAGTCGCAGCGGATGACGGGCCCATGGCGCAGCCGGACCTGCCGGCCGGGGGCGAGGCGCTTCCAGCCGGCTGGAGGGTCGGCGTCGAAGTCGTCCTGCTCGACCAGGATCCGCCTGCCGATGACCAGGGTCCGGCTGCCCTCGCGCTCGATCTCCCGAGGCCACAGGCCGCCCTCGTACACCAGCTCGTCGCCGGGCAGGCCGTCGATGGTCGCGCGGCGCGGGCGCAGCACGCCCAGCAGCCGGGGGGCCCGGGTGTTGAGGTCGGCGCGGATGCAGTACTCGAGCTTGCCGAAGTCGACGGTCGAGTTGTTCTTCGCAACCCCGACCATCTCGGCGAACGCCCGGATGGCCTCCGGGGTCACGCCCCTGCGTCGCAGCCCGGCCAGGGTGGGCATGCGCGGGTCGTCCCAACCCGACACGTGGTTGTCCGTGACCAGCTGGAGCAGCTTGCGCTTGCTCATGACCGTGTAGTCGAGGCCGAGCCGGGCGAACTCGTATTGCCGCGGCCGGGACGGGGCGGTGACGTTGTCGAGCACCCAGTCGTACAGCGCCCGGTTGCTCTCGAACTCCAGCGTGCAGATGGAGTGGGTGACGCCCTCGATGGCGTCCTCGAGGCAGTGGGCGAAGTCGTACATCGGGTAGATGCACCAGTCGTCGCCCTGCCGGTGATGGTGGGCGTGGCGGATCCGGTACAGCGCCGGGTCGCGCATGATCAGGTTTGGGTGGGCCATGTCGATGCGGGCGCGCACCGTGTACGTGCCGTCCGGGAACTCGCCGGCCTTCATGCGCCCGAACAGGGCCAGGCTCTCGGCGGGCGGCCGGTCGCGATCCGGGCTGTTCACGCCGGGCTCGTACGGGCTGCCGCGGTCCCGCCGCAGCTCCTCGGCCGACTGGGAGCAGACGAAGGCCAGCCCCTTGTCGATGAGCTCCCGGGCGAAGCCGTACATCTGCTCGAAGTAGTCCGAGGCGAACCGGGGTGCGTCCTCGGCCGGGGTGAAGCCCAGCCAGCGCACGTCGTGCTCGATGGACTCGACGTACAGCGACTCCTCCTTCAGCGGGTTCGTGTCGTCGAAGCGCAGGAAGCACTTGCCGGCGTAGCGCTGGGCCAGGCCGAAGTTCAGGCAGATGCTCTTGGCGTGGCCGATGTGCAGGAACCCGTTGGGCTCCGGCGGGAACCGGGTGACCACCACGTCGTCGGGCACTGCGCCGGCCTTCAGGTCGGCGTCGATGATGGCGGTGATGAAGTGCGCGGGGGGCGTGGCCACGAGGGCTTCCTACCGATTGACGACCACGACGCCAACCCGAAAGACCAGCTTCCGGCCGCCCCGCACGGTGGCCACCTCCACCGTGTCCCCGGGCCGACGCTTGTCGAGGGCGTTGTACAGGTCGTCGAAGTCCCTGGCGGACTCACCGTTGATGGCGACGATCACGTCGCCCAGCTCAAACCCGCCGGGGGTCCGTCGCAGACCCTTGAGGCCGGCGCGATCGGCCGGGCCCCCCGGGACCACCCGCCGGATCACGACACCTGGGGCGCGCAGCCGGCGGGCGACCGAGTCCTGGAGGACCTCGATGCCGATGCCCGCCTGGTCGGCCCGACCAGTACGCAGGATCTGGGGGACCACCCGGCGGATGGTCTGCGATGGGACCGCGAAGCCGATGCCCGCAGAGCCGCCGGAGCGGCTGAAGATCATGGTGTTCATGCCGATGAGCCGCCCCTGGCTGTCGAGCAGCGGCCCGCCCGAGTTGCCCGGGTTGATGGCGGCATCGGTCTGGATCATGTCGCGGATCGCCACGCCGCCGATCCCGTCCACCTCGCGGCCCAGCGCCGAGACCACCCCGACGGTCAGGGTCTGGTCGAGGCCGAACGGGTTGCCGATGGCGATGGCCTTCTGTCCGACCCGGACGCGCTCGCCCCGGGGCGGGAGCGTGATGGGGGTCAAGGACCCGGGCGGCGCCTTGATCCTCAGCACGGCGATGTCCTTCTTCGGCTCGGCGCCCACGAGGCTCGCCTCGTAGTCCTTTCCGTCCCGCAGGGTCACCGTGACCCGGGAGGCCTTCTGGATGACGTGGAAGTTGGTGACGACGTGACCTGCGGTGTCCCAGAGGAACCCGGTCCCGCTGCCGGACGGGATCTGGGCCGGGCGCATGCTCCAGTTCCGCACGATTCGGCTCTGGGTGACGTTGACGACGGCGGGCGCGACCGCGTCGAACACCGCCATCGTGTTGGTCTCGTCGGGGGTCCAGGGGGGCGCTGCGACCAGCGCGAGCAAGGCCAGGGTCTGCATCATGGCCGTGGGACGCTGCTAGAGCGTCAACCCTTCGAACGGGTCGCGTGCGATGAGCTCGCCCTTCTTCGCCTCGAGCACCGTCACCAGGTCCTGGGCGTGGGGGTTGCCCTTGTAGCGGTGGAGCAGCACGGCGAGGCGCAGGTAGACGTGGCCCTTGGCCCGGACCGTGAAGGCGGCCCACTCGTCGTCCTTGATCCACGCGCCCTTGCGGTAGTCGGCGAGGAAGCGCTCTGCGGTCGCCTTGGCCTCGGCGGCTGTCGCGTCGGGCAGGCCCTGGGTGGCCTGGCGGGCGGTGGTGTTGATGAACAGGATGTGGGCGAGCATGGCGCCCACGTCGGCGGCGGGATCGTCGTACCTGGCGAGGTCCAGATCGATGAACGCGGCGAGGCCGCCTTCGTCGTTCATGATGATCTGCTGCTCGTACAGGTCGCCGTGGGTGAAGGTGACCGGGCCACGATCCATCTGGGGGGCGAGCCCGTCGAGGCGCGCCTTGGCGGCGGCGTCGCACCACTTCTCCTCGGTGCAGCGGGCGGCCAGGCCGCGCAGCTCGGCGCCGGCGGTGCGCAGGCCCGTGGCCGTCTTGCGGTTGGCCTCGTGCAGGCGGCCCAGGACCATGCCCATCTTGCCGTACAGGGTGGCGATCGCGTTGACGTCGCCGTCGGCCTGCAGGTGCTTTCGCACGTGCTTGGCCAGGGAGCCGCCCGGGATGAACTCCATGAGCAGCCCATGGCGCTCGGTGTAGGGCTGCACGGCGCCGCGGGCGTACTCGAGCGGGACGCGCCAGCCCTTGGCGCGGGCTGTCTGGAACTGGGCGGCGTTGACCGCGGCGCCCTCGGGGGTGGGGAAGATCTTGAGGGCGAAGCGGGCCGGCTCGCCGTCGATCTCGGCGTACAGGAGCCAGGTCTCGTTGACGTGACCCTCGGCGAACGGCTTGGCGGCGACGAGCTTCGCGGTGCGGATCGTCTTGCCGGAGATGTCTTTGCCGGTGAGCGTCTTCGTCAGGTATTCGCCCAGCGGCGCCTTGGCGTCGGCCGCCGTGTCCGCCCTCTCGGTGGGCTTGTGCGTGACGCTCTTGCCAGCGGAAGCGCCGCCTCCGGCGCACGCGGCGCAAAGGGTGGCGGACAGGAAGAGCATCACGATCGGTCGATTGCAGGCGGTCATGGCGGCGCATGGTAGCGCCCAGCAGGCGCCTTTGGCATCCTTCCGCCGCCATGGACGCGAAGATCATCAAACTGCTCGTCATCACCTGCCTGCTCGGCGGGTGCGCAACTGCTCTGTCGAACGTCCAGGGGGACGACCGAAACGCCCAGCTGCAGGGCATGTCCGCGCTCCCTGCGGCATCGGACGCTGACAAGGAGGCCGCGATCGGGCGGCTCATCGAGCTGTCCGAGTCGTCGGACGCCGATCTCCGCCGCGCCGCGTGGAAGGCCATCGACGGGCTGCACTTTTCGGACGCCCGGCTCGGCTGGCAGGTCGCCGCGTCCAAGTCGGCGCTGTGCAAGCGGACCGTGGCGACGGCCCAGGCCCGGTGGCCCGAGGCCGACGACGTGGTCCGCGACGGCCTGGTCCAGGCGCTGGCCGGGGGGCGCTGCCAGGAGGTCGAGGAGTGGATCTGGGCCCTCGTCGAGAAGACGGACACGCGCATGGAGCGCGGGACCGGGCTGTACGGCTGGCTGGACGCTCGCCGCGACTCCGAGAACACGACGCGGCTGCTGCAGCTCGCCCGCAACCCGACCTCGTCGCCCGATCGCGTCGGGCCGATCTGCGAGCTGCTGGCTGCGCGTTCAGCGTCCGGCATGTTGGAGGGCAACGACCGGATCGAGGGGCTGCAGCTGGTGCATGACGGCCGGGTGACCCCGGGCGTGCGCGCTGTCCTGGGCGACGCGATCTTCGGTGCGCAGCCGCCGCTGGCCGAGGCCGCGGTGCTCAGCGTGCTCTTGGGATCCGAGGCGCCGGCCGAGCTGCGCAAGAAGGCGCTGCTGGCGCTGCCCAACGGGGGCGTGGCGACGTCGCTGTCCGCCGGCTCGGTGGCGGCGATCAGCAAGGTGATCCGCGACGTGGCGTCGCCTCCGGACCTGCGGACCCACCTCGCGATGGTCCTGGCCCAGCGGGGCAAGGCCGACGCCCTGCCGCCGATCTCCGACGTGGCCAAGGACGTCGGGGCGCCGCGGGACCTGCGGGCCAAGATGCTCGACCAGATCTCCGCCCTGGGTGGCGAGGAGGCCGCCGGCGTGATGGCGGCGGTGATCGTGCAGACCCAGAGCCACCCCGAGACGCGGGCGCTCGCCCTCAAGGCCCTCGAGACCGTGTGGAGCGGCGCGGCGGAGGTGGCGTGCGTGAAGGTCTGTGAGGCCGAGCCCGTGTCGGACATCTGCACCGGCTCCATCGCCCAGCTCACCGCGCATGGCAGCGGGCGGATCGCGGACGCCAAGGCCTTCGGGTTCGTGCTGCGCATCGATGCGGCGGCCGACCCGTACGCCGTGCTGGCGATCCGGGAGGAGATGGATGGCGCCGTGGTCGGGGCGCTCCCCGAGCAGGTGCGGGCGTACGCCTTGACCCTCGCCGCGGTCGCCCAGGCCGACAAGGCCGGCGCCCGGCGGTTCGGCGACGACGAGGACGGCAAGAAGATCGACCCGGCCATCTGCACCATGCGCGAGGGCTGGGAGCAGGTGAACGCCCTGAAGTCTGCTGGCAAGAAGGCCGAGGCGGCCACCGTGCAGAAGAGCATGTACCGGGCGGACCACCTGCTGCGCGACGCCGCCGTTGTCACCAAGGTCAAGGCGGCCAAGCGCGTGATGAAGGGCCCCCTGTCCGACGCCGGCGCCGCCGCGGCCCCGCTGACGGACCCCGCCCTGACCGCGCGCCTCGACAAGATGGTCGCTGACAAGACCGGCCTGAAGGCGCCGTGCGTCCTCATCCCGGGCCTGGAGGCCGCCAGGAAGAAGGCCAAGCGGGGCGGTTGATGACACCCGGTCTCCGGTCTCCTGGCGCCCGTCTCCGGTCTCCTGGCGCCCGTCTCCGGTCTCCTGGCGCCCGTCTCCGGTCTCCGGCCGCGATCGCCCTGACCTGCGCCGCGGCCCCCGACGCCTGGGCCCTGACCGGCGGCGAGGTCCTCGTGATGGTCCAGTCCGGCTTGCCGGACGCCGTGATCGTGGGGCAGATCCAGGCCGCCGGCCCGTCGTTTGCGCTCGCACCCGGCGAGCTGGAGGCGATCCAGGCCGCCGGCGCCTCCCCCGCCGTGCTCCAGGCGCTCCCAGCGGCCCCCGCCGCACCCGCTCCGGCCCCCACCGCCGCCCCTCCTCCGGCGGCCACCGCACCGCCCCTGGCGGCCCCGCCCCCGACGGCTGCCCCCCCAATACCC
>PVBE011609518.1_pt1 | contig 36173 bp, 32 predicted proteins | sample 1631181 | NCBI WGS metagenome assembly PVBE01 (sample SAMN08397723, study PRJNA350692) | Marine metagenome, whole genome shotgun sequencing project. | isolation source: water | place: Pacific Ocean | collected 2012-04
GTTTTTTCCAACAACTTGGCTTGCGATAAAACAAATTTTCCCTGCGCCAGAACCTAGGTCTAGCACAGTTTCACCTTCGCGAACATATTTGCTTGGATCACCGCAACCGTAATCACAATCAATCACTTCTTGAGGAATTGCCTTGAGCCACTTTGCGTCGTAGTCGACGGGGCAGCAGAGCGCCGCCTCTACTTTTGTAGCTGCTGGCGAGTATCGGTCGTAACATGCTGATTCGGCTTTATGTTTATCCACGGCATTTCTCCAATAAAAGTTGTATTTTACAGAGAAAAGATTGACTCTTCAAGAAAACTGTTGATTTGCCTGTAATAAGGAATATACTCAATATATGGATAACAGGATTATTTATAGTGTCGCGTTTTCGGTAATAGTGACAATCTCAACTGTTACCTTTGCACAACGAAGTGGATCGACGCAATTTGACCGTTGGGATACAAACGATATTCGTGTTATTTCCTACAATTTGCATGGTGATTTAGATCCAGGACAACTTTCCGAAAATGGTTTTTCAAGAGTTATTACTGCCATTGATCCAGACATTATTGTTTTTGAAGAGGTGTCAGGAAGCACGAGCGATGCGTTGCAATTTGCAGATTGGCTTGATCATCATCTTCCAGCCAACGGCTGGGAAATTCACTTGGGTCTTCCAACCGGTATACGCACTGTTGTTGCATCGCGCCTCCCACTTTCAATGGAAGAAACAGATACGACTCCCGAAAGTTCAACTCGAGGAGTAACGATGTGTCTTGTTGATTTACCAGACGAAGATTTTGTACACGATGTATATATTCTTGGGGTTCATTTGAAGTGTTGTGGCGGTGCGAGCAATGACATAAAAAGACAAAAAAGCGCAGACGCAATCGCAACATGGATGGGTGATGCGAGGTTTTTTGGAAGGCACATAGATTTGCCGTTCGGGACACCAATGATTCTTACGGGTGACATGAACTTAGTTGGCGAACCACAACCAGAACTAACGTTAATTACAGGTGATGTGATTGAAGAATCCTATTATTGCCCCGATGTAAAGGGCGATTGGGACAATTCTGACCTTTTAGATGTTGAGCCAGTTGATCCAAACACAGGTGACAACTTTACTTGGCAGGGTTCGTACACAAGCCGCCTCGACAGGTTCATGGTGACTGAAAGTGTCATGGCAATTGGGAATAATTATGTGTTTAATACTGAAACAATGACAAGCAAAGAATTGCAAGTTCTTGGTGTGCTTGCGTCAGACACTTCCCAGTCTGTCACAAGCGACCATCTTCCAATTGTGATGGATTTTCAACCAACACAACAAATAAATTCATGTCAGGGCGATATTGATGGAGATGGAACAATTGGAGTAAGTGACATTCTTTCGGTGATTGGTAATTGGGCACCTACTGGTGGCGATTGCTGTCCGGGGTGTTTGGGTGATGTTGATGGTAATTTGGTTGTTGATGTTTCCGACATCTTGTTTATCGTTGGCAACTGGGGCGCTTGTCAGTAATTAATTAACCTAGGACTAAGAAAAATCAGGGTCGGTCTTTAGCCGACCCCGATTTATCAAGGAGGAGGAGTATGTAAGGCACACGATGTGCCAAACGAGAAAGGTAAGTTAATCGCTATGCCAAGAATCTGAAAAGATGTCATAGATAGCGGCTATATTTGCAGGCTCATTATTATTCGATGTTTCTATGCCAATGTCGATGAAAGTGGAAAACATTTCTGTTTCGATTGAACTGATAGATAAAAAACCAGTTCGTTCAAGCAATCTATCAATTAGACCAAGTTCAGGAGGTGAAACCGGTTCTCCTAAACAATATGTTCCATACTGAGCGAAGAGTGTTGCGACATGAGTAAGAGCGTCATCGTACTCACCAAATGTTTTGGATTCACCCTTGCCACATAGGATGGCCGACCATTCCAACAAGTCTTTCCGAGCGCAGTCCGACATGGAAGCGCAAGGTGAGAGTGAGGAAATGTCGACACACCATCCCGCAGTGGTCTTTGTAACATCAATGCAAAGAGTAAAATCAAACGAAATCGATGAGTCCACGCAATTTGTTTGCGTGTTTTCGTTGTATTGGTTGTTTGTTGTTGTATTCATGTGTTCCTAAAAAAAGCCCCGCTTTGTTTCGCGGGGCTTGTCGGTGTTTGATTGAGTGTATTGTTTACTCAGTGTTTCCGATTTGCTCCCGCCTTGGGATTTACGATTCGTGTCCAAATCATGTTTATCGCGGTTGTAAAGTTTGTCGTTGCGGCACTCCAATTGCCATGCAGACAACAATATAAAACTGTCCTTAGGACTTGCGATGTTGTTTTTGATGTTCTTACAGCCACTTTATGCCTCTTTCTAGACAATGCTGCTTCGAACTTTTCTTTTCGTGAATCGTGTGTCATCCTTACTACTATGCGCGAAAGAGCGAAATGGTCAACAAATTTCGATATTTTTTTTACAATCGGGTACCATTTCACCTTATGCAATCAACAAAAATCATTCGAAACCTCCATAGAATGAAAGAAATCGTCTCTGTAGCAGCTAAATTCGGTTTTGGGGAAGTTATTCGAGACACTAAACTTAGCGAATTTCTTGGAAAATTTAAGAAAAATCACGATATAGAACAAAAACCGGCTCCTGTGCGGTTCCGACTGGCACTTGAGGAACTCGGACCAACCTTCATGAAACTAGGTCAGGTGCTCAGTATGCGTCCAGACCTCGTTCCTTCTGAGTGGTCCACAGAATTGGCTAATTTGCAAGATAGTTGCCCCGTTGTGCCGTGGGTAGAAATTAAAAAAGAGCTAGAGAAAGAATATGAAGGAGACCTTGACGCCACATTTACATCAATCGAGGAAACGCCGATTGGTGATGGTTCTATGGCCCAGGTACACAGAGCTGTTGCAATAGACGGAAGACGTATAGTCCTAAAAATTCTCAGACCAAAAATTGAAAAGATTGTGAATTCTGATTTACAAGTCCTTGAATTGATTGCATCACTTCTAAATAATCATGGAGCAAAACTTGGGTTTGATCCAAAAGAAGTGATTGATACGTTTGCAGAAGCCCTTGACCACGAATTAGATCTTCGTCATGAAGCGGATAGCACAAAAATGTTGAAATCTATGACCGCGGATGACTCTGTAACCTTTCCAGAAGTATTTACTGAACTTTCAACGAAACGTATTCTCGCAATCGAAGAAGTGCGCGGAGCAGAACTCACAAAATGGAAAGAACAAAACTACACACAAGAACAACGCGACAAAATAGTTGCAAACGGTGCGCATGCTGTTGTGCGTCAAACGCTTGAGGTTGGTTTCTTCCACGCAGACCCTCACCCAGGCAATATTTTTGTTTTAGAAGATGAAAAACTTTGTTTCATTGATTGTGGAATGACCGGTAGAGTTGAAGAATCCATGCGAAAAGACTTAGCGATGCTGTTGTATGGGGTTTCTGAAAAAAACCTTGACAATGTGACAAATTCGTTTTTGCGCCTAGGGGATATTACTCTTGACGATGTCAATGAAAGAGAGTTACGAAAAGACCTTCGGGATTTTGTCGAACGATTTACCGAAGGACCTCTAGGCGACATTGATATGGGAAGCATGTTGACCGCATTTCTTGATGGATTGCGTAAACACAACGTGAAATGTCCTGGCGATTTAATTTTGATGATTAAGGCCCTGATTACTATTGAAGGGGTGGGCAAAGAACTTTCGCCAACATTTAATTTGGTTGATTATGCAAAACCAACAATTGAAAAACTGGTGAAGGCACAGTTTGGATTTTCTGCTATAAAAAACAGGGCAGAAAATTCAGCACAACTTTGGGCACAACTTGCAGAACGCTTGCCAGATGATGCGACAAGAATGTTAGATAGAATTCGTCGCAACAAAGTCCGTTTAAACATAGATGTGGACGCTGTAGAAAACATTGCATATTCAATTGACAGGTCTTCACGAGACATAAGCTGGGCACTGGTAATTTCGGCACTTATCGTTGGATCGTCAATTATGGTACTGGCCAATCGTTCTGAAATTCTAGATCTTCGTGCAATCCTTGGTTTAATTGGATATATGCTTGCTGGTGCGATTTGTGTTTGGAGAGTTGTTCAACACATGCGTGGAAAATGATATACAGAAAAGGGTAATACTGTGACAGACTCAAACGAGGCACAAATTGTTTCAACAGATAATCGTGGTGGATTTTGGTTCCCCGTTGTATTGACAACGATTGGAGTTGGCATCGTGTTGTCTGGCATTTTTACAGGCGCAACGGGACTATATGGAGATGATGGTTCAAATACATGGTCTGATGGTTTTAGGGAAGCTGGAAGGGAACTTGCTAGGCTGGTGCTTTTTTCTCTGTTATTTTTTGTGGCATTGAGAATTAATTGTTGGCGAATTCGCAGGCCACTTGGAAATGTGTTGCTCGCAGCATTAAGGTGTGTAGCAATTATTGCACTAATCGAAGCGGTTCGAGTTGCCCAAATCCCATCTGGAGTAGAGCGAATACTCCTAATTAGCGCAGTGCAATATCTCGTTTGTTCTATTACTGTGTTTTTGTTGTTTTCAATGACCACACGAGAAACAGTATTGTTTGTTTCATGGTGTACCGTTGCTACTGCTTTGTTGTGGGTGGGTGCTCATTTGGGAATTTGGATTGCTTAATTACTTCTTTTAATTTGCGAGCTTCTATCCGAATCCCAAGGTTCGTGATACTTAACAATATTGAGTTTGCTATACCTAGTATCACATGTGTAGCAAACAAGTCGAGTGTAACTTAACGTTAGGATTCCAACATCAATTGTAAGAACGATGGCCATTGCAATTAACATTAGCCACGTTGTTACTAGCCCAAGGATGCTGGCAACCGCTCCAGCAAAAGCAAGAACAACTACTATCCATGTTATTTGTGGAAATGTTTTCTCGCGAAAGACCTCCCCCCCACACGAAATACAGCCACGAAGATGCCCCGAGTCGTCTACAGTTGAATTCCACTCTAGATATATTTCATCTCCGTCTGGTCCAACCATCACAGTAGAGGGTTGTTCAAGGAGATCTACTGAAAACTGACCTATTTTCTGACCATCGTGTCGAAGTTTGACAAGCATTTACTCCATGGTAAACATTTCCCCTTGCGAAGAGTGCAAATCTCAACGATAGTGCAACACATGGACAAAATTGCTTCAACACTATCAGGTAAATTTATTGTTTTTGATGGACCAGATGGCTCTGGAAAATCTACCCAAATTGCTCGATTTGTACAGCGATATCGTGAGGAGGGACTTACAGTTAAAGAAGTACGAGAGCCTGGTGGGACTTTAATTGGAGAGCAGATAAGAGATATTCTTCTTGATCCAGCAAACGATGGCATGACGATGCCTTGTGAAATGCTGCTTTATATGGCAAGTAGGGCTCACCTTATTGAGCAGGAAATTAAACCATCGTTAGAGCGTGGTGAATTAGTAGTGGCAGATCGGTTTGTAAGTGCGACTCTCGCGTACCAAGGGACTGCTGGTGGGTTACCAGTAGAGTGGATTCAACAGGTCGCCGAGGTTGCGGTTGCAGGATTTTGGCCATCGCTCACCTTCATTCTTGATGTTGACGATCAAACGGCTACCGGGCGCCTTAACCCACTGCTCGACCGGATGGAATTGAAGGGGAAGGCATTTCATGCAAAAGTACGCGAGGGCTTCCTTGAACAAGCCAAAACTTGGCCCGATAGATACTGCGTAATTGACGCGACAAGTGACGAAAATACAGTTGAAAATGCTATTCAAAAATCCATTGAAAGATGGTTTTGACCACGAATATCTGCTAAAAAACAGATATTTTGGCACAAAAACAGAAAAACCGAATATTTTATAAACACCTGTGTTACAGAGAGTTAAACACTAAAAATGGCTCTTTCTTGTATTGTTTTTCATGAGAATCTGTGGTGAAATTGCTACCTTAGCCGATAAGTGGTGAATCCCAAGGGCCCGCGTTGTGGTCCAAATTTGTCAGGGATGGCTCATTGGCCACAACAGGCTGGGTTAGGAAACTAAGGAGATCTTCTTATGAAAAATGCATTAGATACTATTAAATCATGGGCTTGGGGCTTTATTGACCTCATGCTAATTTTCATCGCCGTAGGCGTATTGGTACAAATCATCTTTGGTGATGCTGCCGGATTTTGGGGTGGAATGGTTGGCCGATTGATGGCCATGGTTACAGAGTTTAGCGCTGGCGGATTTGTCGGCTTAATCGCTCTTGTTATTGTTCTTTCACTTTTCAACCGTCGTACTGCATAATAGACGCTTGAACGCAAAGTTTAAATACTTTGCACCCACTTGCCTCTCAGTCCAAGGATGGATTTGGTGATGGCAACAAACCTGTCTTCTAGATAGACAGAACATACGTACCCAGCCGCAACTGCCCTCATCGGAGATGAGGGCAGTTGTTTTTTTGCTCGGGTTTAACATAATTGGAATTTCTTCCTCATCGGTTCTATTGTTTGCTATCCACAAAAGCACAATCTTTAAGTTTTAATTTCGCTGACTTAATTTTTGTAGCCAAGCAATTAATCATCTCAAGATTAATAAAACAATTAGTTCCAGCGGAGAACGATTTTTCCGAATTGCTCGCCAGATTCAAGCCGAGCGAACGCTTCCTCAGCATGTTCAGCATCATGTATTGAATCGATGATCGGATTCATGCCATTTTTGAATAATGAAATGACCTCATGAAACTCCTCCATATCGCCCATTGTTGAGCCTAGTACAGAAAGTTGATTCCAAAAAATACGGGCGAGATCTGTTTTGGGTGATGCTCCGGCAGTACAGCCGCAAGTCACCAGAGTACCACCTCGAGCAAGAGATTTTATGCATGGAAGATGTAGTGGACCACCAACCGAATCAACACAAACATCAACGCCACGCTTATTGGTGTGTTTTCGTACTTCTCTTGACCAATCTTCACCCACATCAAGAATAGTCTTACTTGCGCCAAGCTCTGATGCTTTATCTAGTTTCCACTGGTGTCTTGAAGTGACAATAGTATTACATCCAAAATGTTTAGATATATTGAATGCAGCAATTGCTGCGCCGCCGCCAATCCCAGTTATCAAAACAGTTTGTCCAGACCTCAACTGAGCTCGAGAAACGAGCATTCTCCAAGCGGTCAAATGCGCCAATCCAAATGCGGCTGCTTGAATAGGATCGATATCTCCAACATCAAGAACATTATTTACTGGTGCAACAAAATACTGCGCATTTGTTCCGTGATCGTGTTCACCAATCATTCTTATATCTTTTGGCGTGGGGGAGAAATCAGGAAGTTCTGGTTCTTGTTGCCTTACTGCGGCGTTTAGCAGAACACGTTTCCCAACCCACGATAAATCTACACCACTTCCAACTTCAGTTACGATTCCACACCCATCAGATCCACTTACGCGAGGATACTCAAGCCCAAGACCCGGCATTCCAATTCCAACCCAAAGGTCAAGGTGATTAAGAGCTGACGCCTCAGTTTTTATAAGAATATCCTTTGATTTAAGAGTGTACTCACCCCAATCATCAACAATTTTTACGTTCTTAGAAACAGGCGTTCCCACGTTCGTAATGATTGCCGCTCTCACGCTAATTCCTCTTTCTCTTTTCTAACTTTACGCAGTAAATTTCTGGTTAGAATGACACCTTCAAATTCCGAAACAACATCACCTTCGTATTCAACACCAATCCAGCCACGGTATCCCGAGTCGAGAACTATTCCCAACATTTTTTCATAGTTTGTGTGCGTTTCGTTTCCATCTTTATCAAAATCATGAGACTTTGCGCTTACCGCTTTAGCAAACGGCATCAACTCCTCGACACCTTTATAACGATCATATTCTTCTCTGGTACCCCAATCAAGAATGAAATTACCAAAATCTGGCAGTGTTCCACATCTTGGATGATTAACCTCAGATATAACCGAAGCAAGCCACGAGCCATTTGAACTGAGTCCTCCGTGATTTTCAACAATAACATTTATTTTTTTTGTGTCCCCAAACTCAGTAAGTCGACGCAAGCCATCTGCTGCTAACTTGCGTTGTTCTTCGGGTGTTCCACTTGATTGCGCATTCACCCTGATGGAGTGGCATCCAAGATCAACAGCAGCATCTATCCACTTGTAATGATTTTCAACAGCTTTTGTTCGTGCAGCATTATCTGGATCACCAAGATTTCCCTCCCCATCACACATTATCAATAGACTTTGAACATTCAAATCGTTGCATCGTGTTTTCAACTCACTCACAAACTCTTTTTTGGGTTGTCTTTCTGGAAAAAATGAATTGACATATTCAACTGCGTGAATATCGAACTGTTCCTTTGCAATTTGAGGAAAATCAACTGATTGGAGATAACCAGCAAACAGGGCTCGATGTAGGGACCACTGTGCAAGTGAAATATCAAATAATTGTTTCATGCCCACATCGTAACGTTGGTGCATGATGCTGTGGGGTATGATTCCATCCTACATGCCCAAACAAAAACATTGGACATATTGGATTGGTGTTGTAATCACGACTTGGGTAGCGCTATTTCTCATTTATGGGTGGAAGAGCACCCAGTTTATGCTAGATTTATATTCAGAAGCAGCATCGACAATGCTTAATGGGGAATCTACACAGGGGATAGCCGCGATGGCATATCCGCCCATGCTGGTGGCTTTATATATACCACTTGTTGATTTGAACGAGTTCATGCAACGTGTCGCGATGCTTGGGGTAATGTCATGTATTCTTGTGTTCATTTTTTCGACCATTCAATCTATGATTGTCGGAAAGCAAACGTTAAAAAGCACAATTATATTCTGGTGCGTGGTCGCTCTTGTTGTTGGGAGGCATGTCACTTCTCCTGTTGAAAACTATAGCCACGATATTGTGATCGCAGGGCTCGTCTTTCTTGCTATTAGACTTTGGGCAAATCAAAAAGAAGGAAGTGGTGGGGCAGTCATGGGCGTGGCCGCAGCGTGTAAAGCGACTCCACTACTTTTTCTTCCGTTTTTATTACTTCAGCGTCGGTGGAAGGCGGCAATAGTAATGGGAGTTGTTACGGTTATAGCATTTAAAATTCCAGATCTACTATTCCACAAAAATGTTGGCTCCTGGAGTGGATCTTGGATTTCACTTGTTACAAATTCTCTGAATCAAGTGGAAGGAACAACAAGGATAGGAAACTGGACGTTGTGGAACCAGCTAAACCAAAGTCTTGCAGGAACAATCGTCCGATTATTTTCAACCCCAACACTTTCAAATAAAGATGCAGTTGACGTTCACTTAATAGTGCTACAGCCCTCGACAATTAAAGGAATTATTTTTGTCTCACGAGTGGCGATTCTTGGAATACTTGTTGCCGCGTTATACAAGCGACCAACAGTTCCAATGAAAATGCGACGGTTTTGTGAGGGTGCGATGCTTGTATGTGGAATGCTGCTTCTTTCCCCCATGAGTAGCAAAGCACATTTTTTCCTACTATTGTTGCCAGCAGTACTCATGGCTCGTTTTTTTATATGGGAGCATCGAGACTGGATAATAGGAAGCATTCTTTTTATGATGTTTGTGTATGGCACTCTTTCGGTAAAGGGTTTAATTGGCAATGAAGCGGGACACACAATTCTTGCAACCGGGTCAGTTACTTGGTGCACACTACTTGCCATGCTTGGAACATGGAGAGTGATGTGGGTTCATCAATCTTCTTCAGGCGCTTCTTCTTCCTGATCTATAAAGCAGTGGAACCCTACGCAGGGAATGTCTTGTGGCTCATTGCTTTCGTGGATTTCTTCAATGAAACCATGAACCTGTTGAACATGTTCTGCTGTCAATGGAATCGAAACAATTTGTTGACCGTGATTGGATCCGGTAATCGTTGTGAGCACAGCAACTGTTTCTTCATGTTCCAATGCAGACAACACATGTTTCCCAACTTGTTGAGCTATAGGAAGTAGTGGGCTAATAAGGTGGGGCACACCCTCTTGTTTTCCCGCAGTCTCTTCACTAATTTCTTTTTTTTCTTCTTTTGTCACCGTGTTGCCTCGTTTGCAAATGTAGTTGCGATTTCCATTGCTGCAGGAATTTTTCCAGGGTCTTTTCCACCCGCCTGAGCCGTGTCTGGTCTGCCTCCACCATCACCACCGCAAATCTTTGCGGCTTCCCTCACCCAATCACCCGCTTTCAAGCCCTTGCCAATGAGAGCCCTGCTTACGCCCGCAACGATAATAACCTTACCTTCTTCAAGATTTGCAGTAAACAACATTGCCGCTCCATCGGGTTTTTTTGCTCTGATAGCATCAAGCGCTGTCATCATTGAGTCTTTGTCCGCATCGTCGATTGAAGCGACAATAATATTATCATTGGACTCCGCTATTGTTCTTGCTTGCTCAAGAACATCACCTTTCCTGGAAGACACAGCTTCTTTTTGAAATTCTTTTACTCGACGACTCAACTTCTTCAACAGTTTCTTCGCTTTGTGCTTGCTCGTTTGCGGAAGAGTTATTTCATCAACAACACGAATAAAACCATCATATGCAACGCAAAGTTCTTCGCCCTCAAGTGAACTTGCATCATCAATTTGTTTCAACAGAGAAACCCCAGCGTCATGTGCTGCTATTGCAGGAATCCCAGTAATCGCGGTGATTCTACGTGTTCCGGATGCAAGAGCCTGTTCGTGTAACACGACAAAACGATTTGCAGTTTTACAACTTTCAAGGTGCGTTCCGCCACAGAATTCAACAGCACATTCGCGCCACTTTTCGTTAGTAGGGTCAGCAAGTAAATCACAAACAGTTGCACCAACGCTTACAACTCGAACAGGATCTGGATATTGTTCACCAAAAACCGCTCGAACACCATAAATTGATTGCGCAAGTTCAAGAGGAACTTCTTGTGCGTCAACAACCTTATCTAGTTCAATAGCATTATTAACAAGCACTTCTACTTGTTGCAACTCTTCATCAGTCATTGCATGAGATTGTGAAAAGTCAAACCGTAATTTATCGCCATCTACTAGAGAGCCACGTTGCTGTACTTCATCGCGAAGAACCTCGCGAAGCGCGTGATTGAGTAGATGTGTGCTTGTGTGATTGGAAACAATTGCTCCTCGCTGTTTTTCATTAACAGACGCAGTAACCTTGTCACCGCATTGCAGGGCTCCCTCAAGAACATGTCCGATGTGTAATACATATTCTCCGTATCGATGAGTCTCTTCAACATGAAATTGACACCTGCTTTTACTCGTAGTTTGTTCAAGAACAATGTTCCCAGTATCGCCAACCTGCCCACCTGCTTCAGCATAGAAGGGTGTTTTGTCAAGGATAACACCGAAGGACATGGAGTCATCAGCCTTTCCGACAAGTTCCCTTCCATTCCAAATCGCCTTGACATGTGCGACAGATATACCACGCCCATATTTTTTATTGTCATCAGTTTGATCAATATGCAACGATTGTAGTTTTCCAAGTATTTCAGGAGGTAGGTGCATTTTTTTATCAATCTCTGAAATGCCTTTCGACATCTCCCTTGCTTCATCCATGAGCAACTCGTATCCATCTCGATCTACTATCAACCCTCGCTCTTCTGCCATAACTTCTGTTAAGTCAATTGGAAATCCATATGTATCATGAAGCGAAAAAGCACTTCTAGCATCGATAGAAAGCCCATCACCGCTTTTGATAGCTTTTTCAAATAACTCAATTCCACGATCCAGTGTTTTTAAGAAACTTTCCTCTTCATCTTGAATGATGTGTGCGATTTGTTTTTGCTGTGATGTGATTTCCGGAAAAACGCTTCCAAGTGTTTCAACGACTGCCGGCACAAGTTTGTACAGCATCGGTCCCTCAGCACCAAACGTTTGGTGTGCATGGCGAACTCCTCGACGAAGAATGCGACGAAGTACATATTCCCTGCCAGCAGCACCAGGTCTTCCGCCATCTGCGATGGCAACAACGAGACAACGAATATGATCGGCAAGTACGCGGTAAGCAACGTCTTCATGGTTGTCGATTTTGCCGCCATATGCTGGCGCACCAGTAAGTTCTGTAATTAAATCAAAGATAGGTGCCCAAAGATCAGTATCATAATTACTGTTTTTTCCTTGTAAAACACGAACAACTCTTTCAAACCCCATGCCGGTGTCTACATGCTGGCTTGGCAGCGGTGTTAGTGTTCCACTTTCGTCTCGATTGTATTGAATGAATACCAAGTTCCAAATTTCAATGACATCGGGGTCATCCAAATTTACTAAGTGCCCCCCATCCTTTCCGGGGGTGGAGTCGTAATGAATTTCACTGCATGGTCCACATGGTCCCGTGTTACCCATTTCCCAGAAGTTATCTTTTCGGTCCCAGCGGGTGATGTGCGAATGGTCAATGTCGGTTAATTCTTTCCAGAGGTTTTCTGTATCAATGTCTGGATCGAGTCCATCTTTTTCATCACCAGCAAAAACGGTGACGTACAGCCGATCTTTATCAAGACCCCAAACTTCCGTGAATAGTTTCCACGCCCACTTGATTGCATCTTCTTTGAAGTAATCACCAAATGACCAATTTCCTAACATTTCAAAAAAAGTGTGGTGATAGGTGTCACGACCAACATCTTCAAGGTCGTTGTGCTTTCCACCAGCACGAATACATTTTTGGGTATCGACTGCCCTTGTATAAGGCCTTGTGCCGCGACCAAGGAATACATCTTTGAACTGATTCATACCAGCGTTTGTAAAGAGCAAAGTGGGGTCGTTGTGAGGAATGACTGGGCTCGAAGGAACTTCGGTGTGATCGCACTGGTTAACAAAAAAGTCGAGAAACTGTCTTCGGATGTCGGCGGAACTGAGAGCCATAAAAATATTCCTGCATGAGAGGTTGAAAACGCAGATTGTACCCGCAGATATATATACACCACGTGAGATTCTCGGGTTTCTGGTATCCTTCGCGGTTCAGATGATGAAACGGACACCCATTATTGGCGGTAATTGGAAGATGAATACAGACCTTGAGTCGGGTATGAATCTTGCAAGTTGTATTGTGGACGGAGTTGAAAACTGTGAATCATGCGATGTTGTGGTTTATCCACCATTTCCCTATTTGCAAGCAGTTGAGAGTGTGGTGAGTTCGTCTTCGGTTCGTCTTGGTTCTCAAAATATGTCTAATGAAGAGAGTGGGGCTTTTACTGGCGAAGTAAGTGCTTTAATGCTCAAGGATATTGGCGCAACAAGCGTTCTCATCGGTCACAGTGAGCGACGACATGTTTTTGGCGAGTCTGATGAATTGATTTCTAATAAAGTGTCTCTTGGTGTTGAGCACGGGGTGCAAGTAGTGCTTTGCGTTGGGGAAACATTAGAAGAGCGAGAAGCTGGCAATACCCTCACTGTTGTCCTTTCTCAATTAAGGGCAGGTCTTTCAAAAGTCGAATCCTCTCAGATGGGCACAATTGTGATTGCGTATGAACCCGTCTGGGCAATTGGCACTGGAAAAACTGCTACTCCTGAAGATGCACAAAGCGTACATGCATCTATTCGGTCAACACTTGATGATATGTATGATTCAAGTATTGCTCAACAAACTCGTATACAGTATGGCGGTTCGGTAAAGCCCGAAAATGCCTCTGATTTATTTTCCTGTGATGACATAGACGGAGCACTCGTTGGCGGTGCATCTTTGTCAGCAGATTCCTTTATTGCCATTATTATGGCTGCGAAAAATTCCTAATACTATTTGGAACTTTAGTTATGAATAATACATTTCTCATCCTTACAATCTCACTTATCGTAATCTCAGTTGCGATGATATTAATTATTTTGGTTCAACGACCACAGGGTGGTGGACTTGCCGCAGCATTTGGCGGCGCTGGTGGTGGTGGAACTGATACGGTCTTTGGTGGTCGAGTAGGTGATGCCTTAACTGTGATGACAGTTGTTGCATTTATTTTATTCCTAGGTTTAGCGGTTGCCTTAAACCTTGTGGAAAGCCAGGCAATCCAAGTTGAAACGCAACCGGATACTCCAGCAGTAGTATCGTCAGAGCCGCCGGCTGAGCCGGTTGCACCAGCAACAAACGATGCCCCAACGGACGGAACTCAATAATCATGCTTCGTTCGATGACTGGATTCGGTAGTACTTCTAGTCGAAAAGACGGAGTTTCCCTGCAAGTAGAAATTCGGACAGTTAATAACAAATTTTATAAAGCAAATATTAGGCTTCCAGAACCTCTACAAAGTCTTGAAACAGAAATAGATGTCGTTGTATCTAAACTAATTTCAAGAGGAAGCGTGACTGTAAACATAAAGTTTGTTGATACGTCTGAACACGGAATTGCAACAATAAATAAAGAAGCCCTGGCCAATTACATTAATCAGATTAAAGAGGTTGATTCGTCAGTTTCGGTTGATGTAAGCCGGCTACTTATGTTGCCCGGAGTTCTAAGCAGTGACATAGATGATGATGTTTCACTCAGGAACAAGCCGGAACTCATAACACTTGTTGAAAATGCATGCAATGATGTGATAGAGATGAGAAAGCGTGAGGGAAAAGTCCTTGAGGAAGATCTTTGTATTCACCTCGCAAAAATAGAAGAGCACCTGTCTTTGATTAGAGATCGAGCACCACAAATTGTCGAGGAATATCAAGCACGTCTTCATCAGAGGGTGCAGAACCTGCTTTCTGAAATTGGTAAAAACGTTGAAGAAGAAGATGTGCTACGTGAGGTTGCCTTGTTTGCAGAAAAAACAGATATTGCTGAAGAAATATCTCGTCTATCAGGACACCTTGCTCAGTTTAGAGAATTGATTGATGGGTGCGACCAAGAACCAATTGGAAGAACTCTCGATTTCCTTGCTCAAGAAATGTTAAGAGAATCAAATACAATTGCAAGCAAATGTCTCGATGGCGATACTAGCCGACGAATCGTTGAAATCAAGGGCGCAGTTGATCGCATTAAAGAACAGGCTCAAAACGCGGAATAGCAATGGTGCATCAATCAATGGGTCCGCAACAGCGCTGCCAATAAACTTCTGGGATGTTACCGTCGCTATAACCCGTGAATCGACATAAACTACCACGTGTGCAAAATGATGCAGATAACGTAGATCGAACTCCTAGACTTGGTCCACTAGTTGATGATTCAATAGTGGCCGAAGAAATTGATGGCCAAGATCTTGCAATAGTACTAAGTAGATATGACATAGGCCCAATTGAGAGACTCTCCGATTATCGGAAAGGATCTCGCCGAGCCGCAAAAATGCTCGTTGGGTCTGCCAAAGGAAAATATTTACTTAAGAGACGAGCAGTTGGTAACGACGTGAAAGATTTTGTCGAATTCGCTCACGCTGTTCAAAAGAGGTTGTCGGAACACCGGTTTCCAGTTGCGGGGCTCATGAACACTGTTGATGGAGATTCATTTGTTGAACACGACAACAGAATTTATGAATTATTTAGTTTTATACACGGAAAAAGATTTGATAAATCAAATCAGTCCGCCGCAGAATCGGGAAGAATTTTATCACACTTTCATGACATCCTTAACGATTTCCCAACCGAAACGAACGTAAAAAAACAAATCTATCACCAGGACGAAAACTTTTATACAACTATCTCTGAAGTTAACGACATTTTAGCAAAACACGAAACACCAAAAGACCTTGATGGGATGGTTGATACGATTGGGTTTATAAGAGAGCAATACGAAATTGCCAACAAAAAAGTTGACGCCATTGGTTTTTATTCTCTTCCAACAAATATCGTGCATGGAGACTGGCATCCTGGGAACACACTTTATAAGGATGGTGAAATTATCGCAGTCATCGACTTCGATTCATTGCGAGTAAGCCCAAGAATAACCGATATTGCAAACGGTGCACTCCAGTTTTCTATGAGGATGGGAAGTGCAGAAGAGGTAGAAAAATGGCCAGCCACATTTCGCGGTCACACAATTCAATCAATGGTACAAGCGTATGATCAATTTACAAAAGTTCCAATTATGGCATCAGAGCGTTCAATTTTTCCATCACTCATGATTGAGGCGTTGATAGTTGAATGCATTATTCCCATTCTTAATACAGGAAGTTTTGGAAGAGTTCGTGGCTCCGTCTTTTTAAAGATGGTTGAGCGAAAACTAAAATGGTTGATTCCTCGGGCAGACCGAATTATTGATGTGATTAAGCCACAGATGAGTGATGAGGATAGTTTCTCATGAGCAAGGACCTCGTTACACTTGTTTGTCTGCCAACGGAATTTGAAGCAAATATATTGGCTATTGTGTTACGCGATAATGGTATCGACGGCTTTGTGTTTGCCACGCCAACGATTGGTGTCGGTGTTGGTCTTAACTTGGGCCAGCTCGGAGTGCCGCTACAAGTAAAACGTGAGGATGTTGAAAATGCAAGGCAAGTATTGCTTGAGAATAAGCGTCATTCAATAGACATCGATTGGGATGAACTTGAAGCTGGAGACAACGATTATTCAGATTTCCCAAAACCCATGCCCATCACCGCAAGAGTAGCATTCTTCTTTGTAGTTCTCGCGCTATTGTCGCTTGGATTGTTAATAATTCTTAACCTTTAAACTGTTCAAGGAATTCATCAATAGCTTCTGCGTCGCCCGGCCCCATGGGACCAACTGGTGTCATTAGGACCCAATCGGTAATCTCATCAGGCTTGATTTCTTCTCTGTGTTTTTCTTTTAGTGAAGTTACAAGTGCTGGCTTGTGTGCAAGTTCGCCAGTGACAGAACTAGTATTAGCTTCAACAACCCTAAACCAAAGATATTCGCGTGGAGCATCTTCGTCCTCGGTATTTGCCCACGGAACCTGCACAAGGCACGCTGCGTGTTCACTCTCGCCAATGTGGGTTGCAGTTTTGACAAGAAGACTCCACTGAGTCTTTGCTAATAACGATCGACGATTTGTACTTCGCAACGTTTTCATTACGGCAGTCTCTCCTAAATGCAACGTATTTAGTGCATCATTAGGGTACACAGCAACTCCATCATGAGAAGCTATGACTACTGAAGGTGTTTTACGGTCTTTATGTCCCGGCATTCCTTCTTTAAGAAAACACATCGCTTTTTTGCAGCTCATGAGAGAGACCAATAAATCTGAACCAAGAGAAATTGGCTGCCCTTCTGGCGGAAGCGCAGTTTCAAGAGTAAGAGCAGCCAGCCCATCGACAAGATGGACAGCTTCAGAAGAAAGTACAGCAGGTACACCAAACATTTCTAATTCTGCTCGGCCGCATCGAGTTAGTCCGTGTGTTGAAACCCACGACCAACAATCTTCAGGATCTCCACCTTCAGGTGCTTCAACAAGTCGCGTAATCCAAAGTATTTCTTCTGGAGGTTCAATCTCATCATCAACAAACACAGACTTGATGATGTCTTTCGGAAACCATCTTCCTGTAGGAAGGTCACACACGCTGTGCACTGGCAAGTCAATTCCACCCAACAACCTCATTAAATTTGAAAAATGAGTTAATGGATCTCCGCTGTGCAACACAGTTTGTAACGCAAGAACCCAACCCGATTCTATTTCAGCTGCTTCGAGGGTTGCTTTGTTGAGTTGTTCAACCCAAATCATGCAGTCGGCGGGAAGCCCAATCACTCTTGCACGCATCGCCCACAGAATTTCATCACTTGGTGGTTCAACTTCTTCTGCTTCAATGGTTTCACCCACAAACGAAGCAATAGCCTTACCAACATCTTCCATCGAGGTTATTTGTTCGCCAGGTATAACCGCACGCAAATCTGTTGGTGTTGCTTGTTCTAATTCCCAAGGTCTTTCGTCTGAAAGACCCGCAAATTCTATAATGTTAAAATCGTTTGTCATGTTATTAATCTTAATTTGCAACTATGTTAATAATTTTGTTTGGTACTACAATAACTTTTCGTACGGTGAGGTTTTCAAGGAGTTGACTAATGTTTTCATTTTCAAGCGCAAATTTTTCCACCTGTTTATCATTAGCGTTTGTAGGTACTGAAATCCGACCTCGCACCTTTCCCATAATCTGAACAGGCATTTCAATAACATCAGCAACAAGCTGCTTTGGATCAAACTCCGGCCACGATTGGTTTGAAACATATCCTGCGCATCCAATTTTAGAGAACAATTCCTGCGAGATGTGTGGTGCAAACGGAGAGAGTAGGCGAACGAACGAATCAGCTTGACTGGTCGTAATTGTACCCTCTGAGGTTGCGGTGTTTACAAACTCGATCATAGAAGCAATTGCAGTGTTGTATGAGAGTTTTGGAATGTCTTGAGTAACTTTGGCAATTGTTGAGTGAAGTGAACGCTCTACAGTACCGTTTGATTCTGATTGGAGTGAGTCTCGAACATTTCCCGTTTCTTCATCAATTACCAGTCGCCAAACTCTTTGTAAAAAACGATGAACACCAACAATATCTCTCGTGTTCCACGGTGCAGAGGCCTCTAGTGGTCCCATATACATTTCATATAAGCGAAGTGTGTCGGCACCATACTCAGCGATGACATCATCAGGATTAATGACATTTTTAAGCGATTTGCTCATTTTAGCAACAACACGTTCAAGCTCTTCGCCTGTTTCTATTTCATGAAACGCACCATCCCGTTCTTCAACCAAATTTGTTGCAACGAGGGATTTGTTTTTTCGTTGATACGCATAACTTGTAAGCATGCCTTGGTGGAATAATTTTTGAAATGGTTCGTTGCACGTAACTTTGCCAAGATCAAACAAAAGTTTGTGCCAGAACCTTGCATATAACAAGTGAAGCACAGCATGCTCTGCGCCACCAATATATAAATCTATACCACCACACATCCAGTATTTTTCAGCATCTTTGTTTACAAAACGCTCGTTGTCATGAGGGCTACAGAACCGAATTTCATACCAACACGATCCTGCCCAGCTTGGCATTGTGTTTGCCTCACGTGTAACGGGAGTGTCAGGTGAGAGTAGTGACGGGTCAACACCGGCCTCTCCAGCGGTTGTATGTAGCCAGTCGCCAGCATTTGCTAATAGTGGTTGAGGATCATCAGATTCAGCTGGTGTGTAATCTTTAAGGCCTGGTAGTTCAACAGGAAGTGCGTGTTCACATACTGGATAATGTTTTCCATTGTTATCAAAGACGATGGGGAATGGTTCTCCCCAGTAACGCTGCCTAGAAAAAAGCCAATCTCTTAATCGATAATTAACCTTTGCAACCCCGATGTTGTTTTCTTCAAGCCACGATATAACCTTTAGTTGAGCATCAGTTGTTTGAAGACCATCAATTGATAAAAAGTCACTGGAAGAATTAATAGCAGTTCCATTACCGGAAAAACACCCTTCAGTCTTATTGTTTGGATTAACAACTTCAATAATTTCAATATCGTGCGCTTCTGCAAAATCATGGTCACGCTGATCGTGTGCAGGCACGGCCATGATTGCACCATGTCCATATCCCATCAATACATAATCTGCTATCCAAACAGGAATCGGTTTTCCTGTTGCAGGGTTCGTTGCGTACAAACCAGAAAATACTCCAGACTTTTCCTTTGTATCAGCCATCCGATCAACATCGGCTCGGTTTCTTGCTTCTGTGACATATTCAGAGAGTTTGTTTCCATCACACCCACTTGGTGGCGAGGCAATAAGTTCATCAACAAGTTGGTGCTCAGGAGCGAGCACCATAAACGTAACACCAAACAAAGTGTCGGGGCGAGTGGTGTACACTCGAATAGAATTGCCGCAATCGTTTAAGGTAAAATCAATATCTGCACCTTCACTTCTTCCAATCCATTCCTGTTGCATTTTCAGGGTTGATTGTGGCCAGTCAAGAGTATCTAAATCTTCCAGAAGGCGATCAGCAAATGCCGTAATTCTGAACATCCATTGTTTAAGTGGTCTGCGAAAGACGGGGTGGTTGCCACGTTCACTTTTTCCATCAATAACCTCTTCGTTTGCAAGTACGGTTCCAAGTTTTGGACACCAGTTCACCACCTGCATTCCTAGGTACACTAATCGGTGCTCATCGATGTATTCATTTTTCGATTCATCATCCATGGATTTCCATGGTGTGGTTTCGCAGGTTATTTCGCCACTATCTAGCGCATCAAAAAGCGTTTGAATGGCTTTTGCTGTTTTTGTTTTTGGGTCAAACCACGAGTTATATGCATTGAGCCATATCCACTGCGTCCACTTATAATAGTTTGGATCAATAGTTGCAAACTCACGAGACCAGTCGTAACAAAAACCAATTCTCTGTAGTTGACACCGAAATGTGTCGATTGCTTTTTTTGTTGTAATGGCAGGGTGGACACCTGTTTCAATAGCGTATTGTTCAGCAGGTAAACCAAAAGCATCCCACCCCATTGGATGAAGTACGTTGTATCCACTCATTCGCTTGAATCGTGAAATAATATCACTTCCAATGTATCCAACCGGGTGACCAACATGTAGACCGGCACCGCTTGGGTATGGGAACATGTCTAGACAATAAAATTTTGGCTTAGTTTCATCAAACCCCTCGTCGCCCGGATTACCTATGGAATAAATTCCGTCGTTTTTCCAGCGACTTTGCCAGCGAATTTCAAGTTCGTTTGCAACTTTGGCGCAATATCGGTGAACCATAGTTTTTTCAGGCTTGCCGGTCATAAGTGTGGCAGGATACAGCAGTATCAGTTATTTTTTTGCAGCAAGTTGGCTGAGATGGGATTTGGTTTCTCCCACAAGGTAAAAACTACCCGTTACGCAGATTAAATCTTCTCGGCTCGCAGCCTGTGCAGCTATTTCTAGTGCTTCTGGGAGTGTTTCGGCAACCTGTGTCATTTTGCCACTAATTTTGGCGAATTGTTTTTGGAGTAATTGAGGTTCGGCAGCCCTTGGATTTCCACTAGCTTTTGTAAAGATTATTTTGTCCGCACCAAGCGATATTCGCTCAAGCATTCCCGCAACATCTTTATCTTGACAACAACCAAATACACAAACCATAGAGTCATATGGAATATGAGCACCAACAGATTTAATAAGCGTTTGAAGAGCCGTTGGATTGTGTGCACCATCAACAAGAATTTTAGGTCGTTCCCAAACAAGTTCCATTCGCCCACCAATGCTTGTTTTTGCAAGGCTCTCGTAGATATCAATGTTATTAAACTTGTATCCAAATTTCTTAAGTTGATTAATCGCAGATATTGCCAATGCACAATTTGTTGCCTGGTGCTCTCCATCTAGTGGAACTGGTATATGCATGTATTGAGACTCTTCAGTAATAACACAAATACGAGTATGTTGTTTTCCATCTGCGCCACCTCCGAAACGTGCACTAAACTCTATGTCCTGCGCAATAACACGTACCTCAGTACCAACTGATTCTGCACAAGTCTTTAGCACATTTGTAACATCTTCATTCTGATGGGCACTAATTGCTGGAACTGAAGGTTTAAAAATACCCGCTTTTTCACGAGCTATTTCTTCAACAGTATCGCCTAAGATATTAGTGTGGTCCAAATCAATTTTTGTGATGAGCGTCATGAGAGGAGTAATGACATTTGTAGAATCAAGGCGTCCACCAAGACCAGTTTCGATTACCGCTATATCAACTGCTTCATCGGCAAAATGTTTGAATGCAACTGCAGTTATTAATTCAAAGAATGTTGGGGTCAATTTGTTTTTCGTCGCAGCTTCAACAACATCTCTTAATAGCTCGGTAAATGTGTCTTCATCTACCATTTCGCCATTAACAACAATACGTTCTCGGATGTCTATAAGGTGTGGCGAAGTGTATGCTCCAACTGCATAGCCGTTCCCTTGCAACATTGAGGTAATCATCGCAACCGTTGAACCTTTTCCGACAGTACCAGCAACATGTATCATTGCCACTGTATCTTGGGGATTTCCTATTGCTTTGAGTAAGGACTTCATACGTTCAAGCTTGAATGTACTTTCGTCATACTGAACAACACGCATGCGCTCATAATCAGTTTGGTTAAGTAAGTAGTTAACAGCAGCAGAAAACGTATCAATAGATTTTTTTTTACCGCTTGTTTTCTTTGTTGCGGCTTTCTTTGTTGTTCGTTTTACGGTATTCTTTTTTCTTGTTGTCTTTGAGGTAGCCATAGCCCTACTATTCTACCACATTTCATTTTTAAATCAAATCGACGCGTGTAACCCAAGCGTTTACAAGCACTTATAACAGAAATCAAGGATTTTAATACCATGCCAGATACAAGCCTTTCACTGGAATCTTGGCGAGTACTTCGGATTCAAGGCGAGTTTGTCGAGGCGATTAATTCCTTGTGCAAACTCCCACCGGCCGTATCTGTGTTTGGATCAGCACGCCTCCCTAAAGATGATCCGAATTATCAATCAGCTATTGAGTGTGGTTCCCAGCTAGTTAAAGCGGGATTTGCAGTGATTACTGGTGGTGGGCCTGGAATTATGGAAGCAGCTAACCGTGGCGCTTTTGAGGCCGGCGGTACATCTGTTGGACTAAATATATCGCTTCCGCAAGAGCAAAACGCAAACCCATTCCAAACTCTAGAACTTGATTTTCGATACTTTTTTATACGAAAAGTGATGTTTGTTAAGTACGCGCGTGGTTTTGTTATTTATCCGGGCGGATTTGGCACCCTTGATGAGTTTTTTGAATCCCTCACCCTCATCCAAACACTGAAGATTCAACCATTTCCAGTAGTTTTGGTTGGAAGAACATATTGGTCAAGTTTAATTGAATGGATGCGAAACACCCTTGCTGATGAGTTTAAAACAATCGATACAGACGATATGGATCTGTTTTCCCTTGTCGATGACCCCACAGAAGCTGTGAAAATAATCTACGATCACTATACAGGACGAAAGGTGGTCGGTGAAAATTTGCCTCGTTTTGAATCTGATGAAGACGAACCAACCGGAGAGGGAACTAGACTTGGCAAGCCGGCAATCAGGCAGCCCAAAGACCAAACGAGATAGGTCTGCACTAAAACGCGTGCTCTCATACAATCGCCTTTAATGAGCAACGAACATCTTCTAAAAGAAGATAATCAAATTGTAGAAGTCACGGAAACGGTGTCGCCTGAGGATCAACACGTTGCAAATCTAATGGCTCACACCATTGATATATCCGCGCTCGCAACTGCTGTAACAAAGCAAAAAGCAGCAGATGCTGCAGATGTTCTTGAAGATCTTGGAGATGTAGAAGCTGCAGAATTGATTGAGCTCATGGAAGATCAATCCGCTGCAGACGCGCTTGCAGAAATGGAAGTTCCACTTGCGGTCACAATTGTCAAAGATTTATTTGACGACAACCGCAAGGATTATGCTGCAACACTATTGACGATTATGGCACCTGACGATGCGGCTTCCATAATTCGTAGTATCGATAGAGAATATGTTGAGCCACTCCTTGCTTGTATGCCAGTTTCTTATGCACGGAAACTTCAGCAACTTTGTGGTTATGAAGAGGAGTCGGCTGCTGGCATTATGACAACGGACTTTGTTTCTCTCTTTGAAGAGATGACAATTACTGAAGTTGTTGAAGTACTTCGGAAACATGAATTGCCAGAGTATGTGAAAGATTTACCAGTGACGAATACGGATGACGAATTGGTCGGCATCGTGAGTATGCGCGCATTACTAATTGGTCAAGCAGATGCAACCGTAGCAAGTACTATGGAGCAAAAAATTGCTGCAGTTCACAGTGATACCGACAGAGAACAGGTAGCAAGAGAGTTTGAACGTTATGGGTATGAGATGCTTCCGGTAATTGATGCATCAAATCGTCTTCTTGGAATTATTACGTTTGACGACGTCATTGATATCATCGAAGAAGAACAAACTGAAGACGTGCAGAAAACGGTTGGCGCTGGCGCTGGAGAAGCTGTGTACTCTGGTCTCGGCGAAAAACTAAAAGGCAGAATGCCTTGGCTTATTATTTCAGCAATCATGATGTTGCCAGCCACATATGTTGTGCTTGGTTTTGAATCTCTTATAAAAGAAGTTGCATTGCTTGCTGTTTTTATGCCACTTATTGCGGCACTCGCAGGAAACGCTGGACACCAAGCACTCGCAGTTACTCTTCGAGGAATAGTATTGGATGAAGTGCGAAAAGATCGAATTATTCCACTCATGAGAAGAGAACTTTTTGTTGGGTTTATTGCAGGGACGGTAATCGGTGGGTGTGTTTCGATTTTATTGTGGATTTTTGGAAACGAGGAACTTGCGACAAAACTTGGAATTATTATCGCGTGTGCTATGATTGTTTCAATGAGTATTGCTACATTTACTGGCGCAGCAATTCCGCTACTGATGCGAAAAATAGGCGCCGATCCGGCCCAGGCGTCTGCAATTTTTCTTGTTATGGTTACTGACGCTGTGGCCTTTTCTACACTACTTGGATTCGCATATTTAACACTGACATGGATGCAAGGAACATCATAATGATTAGAGATATAGACCGTATTTTGATTGCGCGTGGCGCTATTTCAGACAGAGTTCGTTCGCTTGGAGAGGCCATCACAACACATTTGGAAGATGTCGATGCAGATCAGGAAATTGCATTGGTTGCGGTGATGACAGGATCTTTAATTTTTGTTGCAGATCTTATGCGCCATCTTCCAATGAAAATTCGTATTCAACTTATGACGGCTAGTAGTTACATTGGAAAATCAACAAAAACGAATAACGATCCAACGGTTGGTAAACTCCCTGATGTTAGAGACATGCATGTTTTACTTGTTGATGACATACTCGATTCAGGCAAAACACTAACTCGTATTCGAGACGAATTAGAATCCCTAAAGCCAAAATCAATTCAATCATGTGTTTTGCTTCGCAAAAAGTTGCCATCAGCAATGAAGGTGCCCTGTGAATATGTGGGCTTTGAAATAGAAGATGAGTTTGTTGTTGGATATGGGTTAGATTACGATGGCTATTATCGTAATTTTCCCGATATTGGTGTTATTTGCCCATAGCATCGGGACAAACACTACGCAGGGCTTGGCACGGTTTCAAGAACTTGTTGCATAACACGTCGCGTTGTGTTTGTATCTCCGTCGTGTATATATGTTCTACTTACAATTCGGTGCGAACAAACTGCAACTACATTTGAAACAATATCCTCAGGAATGCAATAATCACGGTCATCAAGAAGTGCGGTTGCTTTTGCGACCTGAGCAAGCGCAAGACCACCTCGAGTACTTATTCCAACACGAAGATCTTCCGCACGACGAGTTGCGGTTGAAAGTGCGATGATATACTCAACAAGCGAGTCAGCGAGTTTAATTGAGTCGGCTAATTCTTGAGCACCGATGATTTCTATAGCCGTCATAATTGGCTGTAATGTTTGCAGTGTTGTTTGAGCAGGCTGCTGTTTAATTACGCGACCCTCATCATTTGGCGAAGGGTATCCCAGATTAATTTTCATTAAAAATCGATCAAGTTGATTTTCAGGAAGAAAATATGTTCCTTCAAATTCATACGGGTTTTGGGTTGCTATTACCATAAAAGGAGAAGGTAAAGGCCTAGTTTCTCCATCGACAGTGACAGAACCCTCACTCATTGCTTCAAGCAAAGCGGATTGTGTTCTTGGAGTTGTTCTGTTTATTTCATCTGCAACAACGATATTGTTAAAAATAGGTCCATGCTGAAATGAGAAATCAGAACTTGTTCGATTGAACATATTGATTCCTGTGATATCACTTGGGAGAAGATCGGGTGTACATTGAATTCGGGCAAATGAGCCATCAACACTTTTAGCAACAGCACTCGCTAGGACGGTTTTTCCTACTCCAGGGACATCTTCAATAAGAATATGCCCTTTTGCGAGCAATGATATGACAACTCGGTCGATAGCCACAGCGTTCCCCATGTACACTGAGGATATGTTTTCTCGTAATTCCTGAATCTTTTGAATAAGCAATGATTTAGTCATGGTTTGTACGAGTATAACGCTCTATGAAAAAGGTAACTGAAAATCCATCCAAATCACCTCTTGTAGACAGCTTAAACCACATGGTTGTGGTTTTGCCAATGCCTTGCATTCGTTGTGGATATCAACTTAGAAATTTGGTCGCCGATGGGGATTGTCCCGAGTGTGGCGAACCGATTCGACTCACAATCATAGAATCGATTGATCCAACATCACGCCGGTTAACCCCAATACAAAATCCAAAAATTATTGGCAACGCGATTTCTGGGATTGTTATTTTCTTTTTCATTTCGTCTCTCTTGGCTGTAATAGCATTTCTTATTACATCATCTTCTCAACTTCCAGTCCCCGATACGGTTCGTGCACTTCCATCGCCTGCATTTTTATGGGCTGCAACAGTAGCGGGATTGTTGGCACTTCTTAACCTCATCCCAATAATGCGAATGTGCCAACGAAAAGAACTTACTGGTTGTAGAACAGGAATCGTTCTGACATGTTCTGGCGTTTTGTTCTGGTCAATAAGCATGGTGTTACTAAACTATGTCTCGCCATTATTTGGTGGCACATCCTCTGCATACGAAATGCTGTTCGATACATGTTTGCCGGTTATTTCAGCTGGCCTAGTTTTTTCTGGTTTTCGAAAACTAATTCCCCGCCTTGGTCAACGTAGTCGAGCATTTCGCCAAGCACAGGGTAGCCGCCAAAGGATGAACGACTTACTTGCCACACTGGTCGTGATTATTGTTGGTAGAACGTTAATCGTGGTATCAATTCCAAACACGAGCATTTCCACCCTGGGAATTATTGTGACAGTGATTAGTATTTCATTTATTATCATTGGTCAGGGGTATCTAGTTCGAAATACCATGTGGATTCGTAGAGCGTTGACAACTCCTCCACCATTAGTCACCGAACTACTTCGCCCATCGAGTAATTCCTAGTTAGACCGCGTATCTGCCACGATGGCAGGGACGGATAGAGAGAATGGTACGTTGGCGGTAGGAACGGTCCCTGAGGCAATAAAATGGACGTTTAAGTATTACGTTTGGCGCGGGATTTGTACCTGTAATTGTTCATCCATGGCGTTGTGCCACTGGCAAAATAGGAAGCAACCCACCCACAGCTGGGTTCGATAAGGAGAGTATGACATGACAGTAAAAGAACTAGCTTTCGATGCAGAAGCCCGAAAAAAGATGCTGAAGGGTGTTGAAAAGCTTGCTAACGCAGTGAAATCAACTCTTGGGCCTCGAGGTCGGAATGCAATATTGGATAAATCGTGGGGGGGTCCAACAGTGACCAAAGATGGTGTAACTGTTGCGGAAGAAATTGAACTTCGAGACAAGATAGAAAATCAAGGTGCCCAACTTGTAAAAGAGGTCGCATCAAAAACATCTGACGATGCTGGCGATGGCACGACAACAGCGACGGTACTTGCCGAAGCAATATTTAAAAGTGGCCTTCGCCATCTTGCTTCTGGTTGCGATGCAAACTCAGTTGTTCGAGGTATACGAAATGCGGTTACTTCAGTAACAAAGTCAATTGATGAAATGTCACAATCTGTTGAGGATAACATTGAAGCTGTTGCAACTATTTCCGCAAACAACGATCCAGAGATTGGGAAGATAATGGCACTCGCTTTTTCAAAAGTTGGCAAAGATGGCGTCATCACTGTCGAAGAAGGCAAGGTTCTTGACACTACCGTAGATGTTGTTGAAGGTATGCAATTTGATCGAGGGTTTCTTAGTCCAAACTTTGTAACCGATGTTGACAACATGACAACCGTTTTAGACAAGCCACTTGTTTTCATTTATGAAGATAAAATCGAATCAGCAAAACAAATTGTTCCACTTCTTGAAAAAGTAATGGAAGCTAAACGATCTATTTTGATTATTGCTGAAGACATTACTGGTGAAGCACTCTCAACACTTGTAATAAATAAATTACGAGGTGTATTGCAAGTCGTTGCAGTAAAAGCTCCGGGATATGGAGACCGAAGAAAAGCAATGCTTGAAGACATTGCAATTCTTACAGGTGGCGAAGCAATCATGAAAGACCTTGGTATCGATATTGAGAAGATTAGCCTTACTCAACTTGGTCAATCAAAGAAAATTGAAGTCACAAATAAAGAAACAACAATTATCGAGGGTGCTGGCACATCAAAAGATATTCAGACACGGATTGCAAGAATTCGAACAGAAATAGAGGCTAGCTCTTCAGATTATGATCGAGAAAAACTTCAAGAACGTTTAGCAAAACTCTCTGGAGGCATTGCTCAAATAAACGTTGGCGCAGCTTCTGAAGCAGAACTAAAAGAACGGAAGGCAAGAGTAGAAGATGCCCTCCACGCCACAAGAGCCGCAATTGAAGAGGGAGTTGTGCCAGGTGGTGGAGTAAGTTTCATCCGTTCAATTGATGTGTTGAAAAAAGCAAAAAAATCAGCAAGTGGTGATGAAAAAATTGGGTTTGATATTATTTGTGACTCTCTTGTATTGCCTCTTCAAACAATTGCAGATAACTCCGGCGTGAAGGGCACGGTTGTTGTTGCAAAGGTATCAGAGATGTCTGGAAGCAACGGATTCAACGCACTTACTCTTGAGTATGGAGATTTATTAGAGGATGGCGTTCTTACACCTGCGAAAGTAGATCGTTGCGCCCTACAAAATGCCTCATCTGTTGCGTGCATGATGCTATCGACCGATTGCATTATTACAAGCGTTCCATCAGATGGAGAGGAAGCACCCGAAATGGGTGGCATGGATCCGATGGGTGGCATGGGTGGCATGGGCGGTATGCCAGGAATGGGTGGCATGGGCGGTATGCCAGGAATGGGATTCTAAACCCGTAATTCAAAAAACAATCAAACGAAGAACACACAAAATAAAGACTGGAGATAAATAATGTCAGTAAAACCACTTGAAGATAGAATTTTAATTAAGCCCCTTGAGCGTGAAACGCAGACGGCGTCAGGAATCTTTTTGCCTGAATCAGCTACCGAAAAACCAATGCAGGGTAAGGTTGTTGCAACAGGTCCAGGAAAACTTCTCGATAACGGCGAACGCATCAAACCCGACGTAAAGAAGGGCGATGTTGTTGTATTTGGTAAGTACTCAGGAACAGAAATAGAAATAAAAGGTGATACTCACCTAATCGTTCGCGAAAGCGAATTACTTGGCATGATTGATGGCTGAGTGAAGAAAGAGAATATATACACATGACTGCAAAACAAATGAAATATGATAATGCTGCTCACGAAGAATTTCGTGAAGGTATTAGACGAATGACAAAAGCCGTGGGAATCACAATGGGACCCGCTGGACGAAATGTTGTTGTTCAAAAAGCTTATGGTTCCCCAGTTGTTACTAAAGATGGTGTTTCTGTTGCCAAAGAAGTGGAGTTCCCCGAACCATTTCAGAACATGGGCGCAAAGATGGTGCAACAGGTTGCAAAGAAAACGGCAGATGTTGCTGGTGATGGAACAACATCCGCAACAATTCTAGCCGATGCAATTTTTAGTAGTGGGCTTCGACACACTACAGTGGGCGCGAATCCAGTTGCTATTCAACGTGGAATCAATGCTGCTGCAAAAGTTGCTACTGGCGCAGTTAATGCAATGTCAAAAGAATGTAAAGGAAAGAGCGATCTTCACAAAGTGGCGATGGTTTCCTCGAATCACGATGAGGTTATTGGCGACATTATTTCTCAGGCTATTCATAAAGTTGGTGGCGATGGCGTTGTTGAAGTTGAAGAAGGAAAAACAACAGAAACAACACTGGAATATGTTGAGGGCATGGCGTTTGACAAGGGATTTTTAAGCCCATATTTCATGACGGACCCAAAAACTGCTGAGTGTGTGCTTGAAGATTGCAACATTCTTATTTTTGAAAAGAAAATAACAAATCTTTCAGATTTGCTTCCACTACTTAACAAAGCAGTTACTTCAAGCAAGCCACTGCTTCTTATTGCAGAAGATGTAGAAAACGAAGCGCTCGCAGCTTTGGTTATTAACAGACTTCGTGGAACGCTGAAAATTTGTGCTGTTAAAGCCCCCGGTTTTGGAGATCGCCGCAAAGCAATGCTCGGTGATATCGCCGCACTTACAGGTGGCGAATTCTTCTCCGAAGATCTTGGAAGAAATCTTGAAGATATTGAACTCTGTGAACTTGGTAGTGCAAAACGAGTTGTTGTAACAAAAGATGGGACAACAATTATTCGTGGTGCTGGCAAAAAATCAGATATTGATGCAAGAGCAAATCAAATTACATCACAAATAGAACGCTCTACAAGTGATTACGACAAAGAAAAACTACAAGAACGCCTAGCGAAATTGACAGGTGGAGTTGCGGTTATTCAAGTTGGTGGTACAAGTGAAGTAGAAATGAAAGAACGCAAAGATCGTGTTGATGACGCACTTGCAGCAACTCGTGCAGCGGCTCGAGAAGGGTATGTTGCGGGTGGAGGTGTTGCGTATATTCGTTCAATCGATGCATTAATGAAAGCTCGAAAGAGTGCAAAAGGTGATGCGAAGTATGGTTTCGATATTCTTGCAGCGGCTCTTGAGGAGCCAGCATCATTAATCGCTTCAAATGGAGGTGATGATGGCGATGTTGTTGTTGAGAAAATAAAAGAGGGTACAGGCGCATTTGGGTATAACGCTTCAACACGTTGCTATGAAGATCTCATTAAAGCAGGAATAATTGACCCAGCACTTGTAGTGTGCACGGCAATTCAAAACGCAGCATCGGTTGCCGGATTGTTGCTCACAACAAATGTAGTTGTCACTGATTTGAATGACGATGATGAGCCAATTGAGAATGCGATTTTCTAAGTAAATCAAGAAACTGATATGACTGTTACGAAATGTTATTACGAAGTTCTAGGAATTGACCGCGCAGCCGACGGTTCAGAGGTTAAGCGAGCATATCGTCGGTTGGCGATGAAATATCATCCTGATCGCAATCATGGAGACCCTGAAGCAGAACAATGTTTTAAAGAGTGTGCTGAGGCATACGAAATACTTTCAGATTCACAAAAGCGGACGATCTACGACCAATATGGTCATGAAGGATTGCGTGGCCGTGGACATGCCGCCCATGACTACAACACAATGAATGTTGAAGATATTTTTTCGATGTTCAACGATATCTTGGGTGGTGGTGGTGGCGGTTTCGGTCGCGGTGGTGGGCGAACTAGGCAACACCGCGGTTTCGATCTTGAGACCGATGTTGAAGTAACTCTTGAAGAGGTGTTGGCAGGAACAGAGCGTGATGTTGAGTTCGATCGTCTAGATGTTTGTAAAACATGTTCGGGTGGTGGTGGAAAACCGGGAACTTCACCAAAAACATGTCAAACATGCCAAGGACAGGGAAAGGTTGCTCAAGCTGGTCTTGGTGGAATGTTCAGAATGGTCTCAGCATGTCCAACATGTCGTGGACGTGGCTCGGTCATAACTGAAAAATGTGAGGACTGCAAAGGTCGTGGTCGAAACGCTATTCATAGACAACTCCGTGTAAAAATTCCTGCAGGCATTCACAATGGTCAAGCCGTACGTGTTGCGGGTGAGGGTGAACCGCCAGCTCCGGAAGTATCTCAAGGTGGCGAAGGCGTATCTGGCGATTTACATGTGGTCGTTCGTGTAAAGAACGACTCAAGATTTGAACGGGATGGTAACCAATTAATTCAAATTGTACCAGTTGCATTTACTCAACTAGCCCTTGGCGCAACTATTGAAGTCGATTCAATAGATAGTTCGCACGAGTTAGATATACCAAGCGGAACTCAAACCAACGATGTTTTTAAAATCGAAGGCGCAGGCATTCCAGACCTTCGAACAGGGAAACGTGGTGACCTTGTTATTATCGTGCGACTCGCCGTCCCCAATAAATTGACTGAAGAACAACGTGGACTCTTAGAAGAATATGCAAAAACAGAACACATCCCAGTTCACGAAGGCGAAACTTCATTCTGGGAAAAACTAAAAGACGCAGTTACTGGCGGACGATCTCGCCAGGATGAGGAATCAAATAATGATGACTGATTCAAACACATCAGAAGAACAAATCGACACAAACGAAGAACTTGTGGAAGATCCGCTATCAGAATTGGATCAATTGAAACAAGATTTAGAAGAAGCTAACGAAGCCAAACTTCGTGCTCTAGCCGATTTTAAAAACTTTCAAAGACGCAGTGTGGAAAATGAAACAAGAGCAATAAATGGTGGCAAAGCACAGATTGTTCGCTCCATTATTCCATCAATTGAACAAATGAATTTGGCTATTGAACATGCGGGCGATGATGTTGTAATTAAAGGATTCCAGATGGCTCGTGATGCTCTGCTTCAAGGTCTTGCAGATTGTGGCGTGAGTTCAATTAATCCAGAAATCGGCGACGCTTTCGACCCACAAATGCATGAAGCGTTGATGAGAGAGGAAACAGATGATTATGGGCCGGATCAAATTGTGATGGTTATGCAAACCGGCTTTCTACTAGGTGACATAGTTGTTTGCCCAGCAAAGGTAACAGTAAGTTCTTAATTATGCCCACGTATGAATATCAATGCCAAAATTGTGGGCACGGTTTTGAGTTGTTTCAACAAATGTCAGCTCCAGTGAAAAAAAAATGTCCACAGTGCGAAAAACTGAAGTTGAAGCGTCTCGTTGGTTCTGGATCTGCTGTCGTTTTTAAGGGAAGCGGTTTCTATGAGACAGATTACAGAAGTGATTCTTATAAAAAGGATGCGAAGGCAGCAAAAGAATCATGCAGTCCTAAAAAAGACAGCAAAAAACCAAAAGAAAAATCGCCACCACCCAAGAAGGGTTAGCATCCACGTATGCCTCTGCGATTTCTAAACAAACTATTAGATCATCTCTCACACGAAGGATATAGGCCAACAACGATTCGAAATCTTGTTAGGGATTTACGCATAGATAATGAGAGCCGATCGGTTTTTGATGAAACACTGTTCAGGGCGAAAGAAGATGGATTGATTGAATTGGGCCGTGATGATTGTGTTCGGCTTCCGGCACTCCCAGAAGAAATTACGGGTACATACCGATCAAATAAAAGGGGTTTTGGATTTGTAAAGCCGTCGCAAAGATATCGAGAAGGCGATGTCTATATCGGTTCTGGTTCTGAAGGCGACGCAGTTTCTGGCGACACTGTGCGTGTTGTAATTATTCAGGGAGGTCGGTGGAAAAAAGACAAGGGTAGCGCCGGAAGAATTACAGAGGTGCTCTCCCGTGGTCGTGGGGAATATGTAGGAACATTGTTTAAAAGGGGAAAGGGGTGGTTTGCACAGCCAGACGGTCGCGAGTTACACGACCCAATTATTATTAGGGATGTAGGCGCAAAAGATGCAAAAGCAGGAAACAAAATTGTTTTTGAAGTGCTTCATTATCCCGAAAAAGATTATTACGGTGAAGGTGTTATTACACGAGTTCTCGGAGATGCTGGCAGACCTGATGTTGAAACACACGCAGTTGTTTTGGCATATGGACTACATGAAGATTTTAATGAAGAATCAAAAGATGAAGCTCGACGAGCATCGTCACATTTTGAGGAAACCGGTGATGAAGATCGAGAAGACTTAACAGGCACTTTTATTTTTACCATTGACCCGCCTGATGCGCGGGATTTTGATGATGCAATTAATATTTCATTTGACAATGAATCTCAAGAGTGGGAACTAGGCGTTCATATTGCAGATGTAGCAAGTTTTGTTCCAACCGAGAGCGCACTTGATAAAGGTGCACTTGAACGTGGAAACAGTGTGTATCTTCCAAGACATGTTATCCCTATGTTGCCAGAAGTATTATCCAATGGTGTTTGTTCGTTACAAGAGGGTGTGCGACGTTGGGCAAAATCTATCTTTATTCGGTTTGACAACAACGGAAAAGTAATTGGGCACCGTCTACAAAATACAGTTATCCGTTCTGAAAAACGGTTGACGTATTTAGAAGCACAGGCTCTTATTGACGGAAATGAAAAAGAAGCACGGAAACACTCTGTTACTAGTGGAAAGTACAAGCAACAATTAATCGAGTCGTTACGCCTTGCTGATACTTTGGCTAAAAAACTTCTTTTGCGTCGACGAAAAGAAGGAATGATAGAGTTGCAGTTGCCCGAAGTCGTATTAGAGTTTGATGATGATGGACATGTTATTGATGCTCACCCCGAAGATGATGCATTTACACACAGAATCATTGAAATGTTTATGGTTGAGGCAAACGAGGGTGTTGCAAGAACTTTTGCGGGCCTTGATATCGCTTTGCTTCGGAGGGTGCATCCAGAACCAAAGTTTAAAGACATGGAAGAGTTACGGTTATTTGCTCGCAGTGTTGGCGTTGGAATGCCAGAAGAACCAGCTCGGGAAGACTTACAACGTTTGTTACAAGCTACCAAAGAGAGTGATTCTTCAAGAGCAATTCACTTTGCTGTATTGAGAACGCTAACTCAAGCAGTTTATAGTCCCGCAGAAATAGGCCACTTTGCCTTAGCAAGTAAACATTATGCTCATTTCACTAGCCCAATTCGTCGCTATCCGGATTTAACAGCGCATCGAACAATTGCAGCGTATTTAGATTACACAAACAATGGGAGTTCAACAAAGGGCGGCAAATCAAGGCGAGCACTTATTCAAAATATTAGAAGTGACCCCCGAGTTTTGACTGAAGGAGAACTTATAGATGTTGGCGAAACTTGTTCTTCAACAGAGAGAAATGCCGAGCAAGCCGAACGATCTCTACGCACGTTTCTTGTTATGCAATTTTTGTACGAAGAACACCTTGGAGATGAGTTTACAGGAATCATTACAGGTTTTTCATCGCAAGGCGTTTTTGTTTCTCTAGAGCGTTTTTTAGTCGAAGGAATGGCTAGGTTCGATTCAATTTCGAGGTCATCAAAAAGGACAGACCGTTGGGTTAAAATGGAAGGAACAGGAAGAATCGTGGCTCAAAAAAGCGGCGCAGTATTGTCAACTGGCGATCAGGTTACCGTGCAAATTTCAGCTATTGACCTCCCAACACGACAGATGGAATTAAGAGTAACCAAAATGCCCTCTAGGCATATCGAAGATATTGTTGAGCCGCAAATCCCAAGAAACAAAACAAAAAAACGAAAAGAAAAAAAACCCGTATCTAGACGAGGCGGACGGGGGCGAAAGCGAAAGTAAACCGTATCATGGGATTAAAAGATTGGAGTCCCAAAATGACAGACCAAAAAGCGACAGGTACAACCAATATCGAGTCTATCCTTCAAGAAGATCGAATCTTCTCTCCCCAAGACAATTTCGATGCACGAATCGGTGGCGCCTATATTGGTTCGTTGGACGAGTACAACACAATGTACAAACGATCCATCGATAACCCCGACGGTTTTTGGGGCGATGTCGCCGACGAACTTGATTGGTTTGAACGATGGAATACCGTAAGTTCGGGAGCGTTTCCAGATGCAAAGTGGTTTGAGGGCGGCAAAACAAATATTTGCCACAACTGTATTGATAGACAAATCAACATGGGCCACGGTGATGACACGGCAATCATCTGGGAGGGAGAGCCACACACAGGCACACCAGAAGTTCGCACACTTACATACCATGATTTGCATACAGAAGTTTGCAAGTTTGCAAATGCTTTGAAAGCGCAGGGCGTTAAAAAGGGTGACGTAGTTACAGTTTATATGGGGATGGTTCCAGAACTTGCGATTGCTGTACTTGCATGCGCAAGAATTGGTGCACCGCATTCAGTTATTTTTGGAGGTTTTTCTTCGCAAGCGATTACTGACCGTGTGAATGATGCAAGCAGTTCCGTTGTCATTACGTGTGATGGTTCGTGGCGTCGCGGTAAAGTAGTTCCATTGAAAGACAACGTAGACGCTGCAACCGAACTTACTGATGTCATTGAAAAAGTAATCGTGTTGAAACGTTGTGAAAACGACGTTTCGTGGAATGAAGGGCGGGATGTTTGGTGGCACGATGTGTGCGAAAGCCAAGAAGAGGATTGTCCTTGTGAGTCGATGGACGCGGAAGACATGTTGTTCTTGCTTTATACGAGTGGTTCGACAGGAAAACCAAAAGGAATTATTCACACAACTGGTGGATACATGGTCTATACCTACTTAACAAGCAAATGGGTATTTAATTTACGACCAGATACTGACCAAGTGTATTGGTGTACTGCTGACATTGGTTGGATTACGGGGCATAGTTATATTATTTATGGCGTGCTACCCAACCGTGTTCCTACGGTCATGTACGAAGGCGCTCCTAATTTCCCAGAACCAGATCGTTTTTGGGAA
>PVBE011680552.1_pt1 | contig 36145 bp, 32 predicted proteins | sample 1631181 | NCBI WGS metagenome assembly PVBE01 (sample SAMN08397723, study PRJNA350692) | Marine metagenome, whole genome shotgun sequencing project. | isolation source: water | place: Pacific Ocean | collected 2012-04
CCCAAGGAGCCCCCCGAAGTTCGGGGGGCTCCTCTTTTTAGCTAATATCTCCCACGATAATTAGCTAGCTAGCCACCCACCCCTCTTTTGTGGCAAGACACCTCTCCCTTTAGTAAAGAGCTTGCACCTGACTTTAACGGGGCGAGATTAAAAGGGATTTAACCTCCCCCTTGGTCCATCCTTTCCGAAGGGGGGAAGTCATTTTAGGAAGAGCCTGAGGTGAATAATTGACTTCAACGTGAAGTAGGGTTAAAATTCGCCGTATGGAGACATTAGAACATCTAGAATACATGGTCAACGTGATTTGAATGAAACGAGCTCGGGGTGCAAGTATAAATGTAAAGAGGTTTGACCAGATTATAGTTAAACTCGACGAAATACAGCAGGACCTCAAGAAGGAAGATTAGCCTAAAGGGACAGGAGTTACTATAGCTGATGTAATAACCTCTGGATTGAAGTACTATTCTGAATACACGACCAAGCAAAAGAAGGAAGACAGGCATGAATAACCATATTGAGAATCCCAACACTCAATTTGGTCGCGGTTTGCTCCCAGGATCTAGGCAGATCCAAGTCGTTTGAACCCATGGAAAAGGGGTGAAATATAAAACGTCATTTGCAATGGTTGGTCTCTCTGTCTCTCGTTGCTGTGCTTGTGTTGAGCTTGACCTCCTGCACTGCCGACCAGCAGACCCAGCCCGAATCATCGCAGCAGTCTGAAAAGATTCTAGTCAAAGAAGCCCCCGGTGAAGTCGATCTTACAAAACTGTGGTCTTATGGACTTACCAGCAAACGAACAGGCGAACCCATGGTTGAAAAAGGGGGAGAGCACAAGATGGACAAGAGCAAGGTGTCCTACGATTACAACCTGGTCGTAGACAAGAATGGCACCACTCTTCAACCGAGAGGAAGGCCTTTTGGTAACGGTGACAAGTTAATCCTTACCAAGACATACCAGGAAGATGAAAACATGCGTGAATACACTCGCGTATTTACTTTTATAGCTCCCATCAGGGACGCGATCCTTTATAGATTTGACCAAACCACAAAAGAACAATGGCTGGAATTGACCTGGGTATTGAAAATCAATAATATCAAAACGATAAATTCGACGGATACAGGACCCAAAAGAATCCTCTCCATAGAACAGGTCTATGATTACGTCGCAGGCCGTCCAACCGAAGGCTGCATGGTGATGAGATTCCTGGAAGAAACTGAGTTGGAGCTGAAGTGTCTGGCATTCGTCAACTTCAACTTTGCCAACTCGGAAGGACGCAATCACTGCAAGGATCACAATGTCAAGGTCGGCTCCGGCATTAAATTACCATGACCCAGTCTCACACGGGACCAACGCTGCAAAAAACCACGCTTGCTGTGAACAGGCGCAGGCAGACCTTGCCCGAAGGCACTCCAGTCATGAGATTGCTGGAAGGAGCTGAGCTGGAGTTGAAGCGCCTGGCATCCGTCAGTTTCGATTTCACCAGTTGGAACCTCTGTCACCCTTTCCGAAAGTCTTCGGACTTCTTCGGAGAGCATAGCGAAGAGTCTCATCATGCAAAGCATACTTAGGCCTATTTCTGCAAGCCTTTACTATAACTCAGGAGGAACAACATGGACCCAGATCTAAAGGGGAAAGTAGCCATAGTCACTGGGAGCAGCCGCGGTATCGGAAAGGCCATCGCCTTGGGGCTGGTTGAGCGTGGCTGCCGGGTGGTGGTAACGGCAAGAACTGCGGAGCAGGGCAAGGTGCCCGGGACGATTCATGAGACGGCCGAGGGGGTGCGTGGGCTGGGAGGGGATGTCCTGCCCATCCGGTGCGATGTCACCGATGAGGCCAGCGTACAGGAGATGGTTGATGCCGTGCTGGCCCAATGGGGAGAGATTCACATTCTCATCAACAACGCCGGTGTGGGCAGCTATCTCCCGTTCCTGAGTACGCCGGTAAAGGTCTGGGACCGGATAATAGCTGTGAACCTGAGGGGGACCTTTCTGTGCACCCGGGCTGTCCTGCCCCACATGGTGGAGCGCCGCCGGGGTAGCATCCTTAACATAACCTCATTTGCCGCAAACAGCGTGTTCTCTATGACCACACCCAAGGAGGGTGGCCGTACCCTGATAGGCATCGCCTACGGCCTCTCCAAGGCAGGCATTGAGCGGCTGACAGTGGGGCTGGCTGCGGAGGTGGGCAAACACAATATCGCCGTCAACGCCATCAAGCCCGCTCGTCCGGTGCTCACCGAGGCATTGATGACCCACCTGCCCGGAGCGAACTTGCAAGAATGGGCTACACCCGATGCTATGGTAAAGGCCGCTGTCTTCCTAGCCGCACAGGACGCCTCTGGCGTATGTGGGGTGGTAAGCTCAGATGAGGAAGTGCTGCTCCACCATGGCCTTTAGGTCATACCTCCAACTCCATGTCCAGCAACACCTCCGCCAGGCTGCGTCCCATGAAATCGAAACGCAGGCTCTGGGTAGCGCCTCCGGACAGCGCCTTCTTCAGGAGAAAGTTGAACGCCTTTAAGTTGGGCAGATCATAGCGGGTGGCCGTGCCCTCCACTAGGGGGGATAGGTGCTGCCTGACCGCCTCGGCGGTCAGGCTCTCCCGGAGGGAATTGTAAGCCGCCTCGTCCCGGGGTAGGACGCCGATATTCAGGTTATCGCCCTTGTCCCCGGTACGGGCGTAGGCTATCTGTCTCAGCTTGACTCTCACGCTACCTCCATCACTTTAACGTTCCAGCAGGCGTCCTCCCACGGGATGAGGGTGGGCCACAAGGACACCACCTGCCGCACCGGTTGCAACATGATGCCGCAGGCGGCGGGAGGGCCTGCTACATAGAGGGGGTAGAACTCCTGGAGGAAACGGCCAGCCTCGGCCTCCGTGGCCACCTTCAGCGCCATGCGGAGCATGACTTCGGCGGGGCGTGCGCTGGGGGGGGTGAGAGGCCCCACCAGGGAGTTGAGACCTATGAATTCAATGTTTGTCTCCAGCGGCGCTATGCCCAGTACGGCCAGCCGCTTCTCCAGCATAGCGGCCGTGTCTCGGGCCTTATCCTCGGCCATGGGAGGGCCGAAGGTAACGCAGCCTTCCGCCATATATCCGTTGAGGTACCCTATCACCGCCTTCAGGCTGTCCGTCCTCGGCATACCCCGGACCCGGCTTATCTTTACCCTGTCGCCGCCCAGGTCATCCACTCTCACCGAGGTGAAGTCCGCCACCACATCTGGGGTGATGTAGGCGGTAGGATCACCAATCTCGTAGAGTAGCTGCAGCTTCACCGTGGCGTCATTGACGATGCCGCCGGAACCTTCGGTCTTGGTGATGATGGCCTCACCCGCATCGGACACCTCGGCTATGGGATAGCCCAGACGCTCCAGATTGGGTATTTCTCGCCAGTCAGTAAAGCTGCCACCGCACACCAGACCAGTGCACTCCAGTAGGTGTCCCACCACGGTGCCGAAGGCCAGATTGTCCCAGTCCGCCTTCCCCCAGCCGAACTCATGTACCAGCGGAGCCAGCCACAGGGCGGCGTCAGCATAGCGGCCGGTGATGACCACCCGACTGCCCCTCCCCATGGCCTCGGCCACCGGGTATACTCCCAGGTAGACACTCATGCCCACCACATCCCCCTCCGGAGGCCCAAAATCCTCCCCCGTATCCATATTGGCGAGGGCCACACCTTTCCTTCTCAGCCCTGCAATCCGCATCCTAGTCTCTTGGCCCACTGTGTCATCCCCGGATACTGCGGCTAATTTCAGCCCATGCAGCCCCTGCCGTTGCGCCATTTCCACTGCCCGCTGCGCCCCTGCAACGGGGTTTATGCCCCCGGCGTTTGTGATGATTCCAATCCCCTTCTCGGCACAGGGCTTCATGACTGAGCCTAGGCACCGTCTGATATCGGCATAGCCCTTGTCTGGCTCCTTGATGCGGCGCCGTTGAAGGTCGGAGATAGTCAACTCCCCCAAGTTGTCGAAGGCGATGTAGTCTATGTTGCCGCGGGCAATCATCTCCAGTGCGGGGTCCAGCCGATCACCCAGCATCCCGGCCCCGGCGCCAATTCTTATCCTCTTGATATCCCCTCCTTTACATCAACAGCCGTCCCGGCAGATCGGATGGCAGCGAACCCGCCACCCACCCCTCAATCATCTCCGATAACGCCCTCAACGGGTCACTAGTACTTGGTTGCTTAAGTAAGTGTGGCAAAGGGATTCTTCGCTACGCTCAGAATGACACTTGTAATGTTTGTCATCCTGAGCACAGCAAAGGAACTCACCTTGCAAGACATACTAACCCTCGTCTCGGCAATCTGCAAGCAGGTACTAAATGCCAGGTGGGGCGGGGTTCACCAGTCCGGCAGACAGAGTCCGGGGCACCGCATCCATCAACTCCTCCAGGCTCCACTGCCCCTCCTTGTAAAGCGTCTTCACTGGTACCGGCTCCGGGAAAAGGGCTATCTCTCCGCCGGCCACAAAGAAGACACAGCCGTTTATACCGGAGGCCTCGTCTGTAGCGAGGTAGACCACGAAAGGGGCCACCTCCTCTGGCTTGAGGCGCTCGTGCTCCATCTCACGGGCGAAGACCCCGCCGCTGATGCCCATGGCCTGCGCCCTCGCTGCGCTGGCCTGCATCTCCGGAGTCAGGGTCATACGGGTGCCAGCCCGGGGACGGATGGCGTTGCAGGTAACGCCGTACCTGCCCAAGTCTCGGGCTACAGACCGAGTGAATCCCACTATGCCCTCTTTAGCGGCGCTGTAGTTGGACATCCCGGATACCCCCAGCCCCGCCGCGGACGAGGTGTTGATTATACGCCCCCCGCGCTGCTGCCGGAATAATCGCCCGGCATGGTGTGTGCAAAAAAAGGTGCCATACAGGTGGACCCTTATCACATCGTCCCACTCCGCCTCACTCAGGTTGTATACCATCCGATCCCGGAGGATACCGGCATTGTTAACCAGGATATCTAGGCGCCCGAAGCCGTCTAGGGCTGCTCGGATAATACTCTCATCCCCATCCATGGTCGCCACAGTATCGTGGTTGGCTATGGCCTTACCCCCGGCCTGGTGTATCTCCTGTGCAACCTGGTCCGCTGGGGAGCCCGAGGAGCCTGAGCCGTCCTTCTCTCCGCCGTAGTCGTTGACCACCACATGGGCACCAGCTGCCGCCAGGGCCATGGCCTCCGCCCGGCCTATGCCGCGGCCGGCACCGGTGACCACGGCTACCGTGTCCTTCAATCGCATTGGCATATCATCTGCACCTCTTGTTCAGCATGTGGACGCTGGAGCCGCTCAAGGCACCAGGGCGGCCCTGGACAGCCGTCCCTCGGCGGCAAAGGCGAAGGCCTCGTTTATCTGGTCCAGGGGGAATTTATGGGATATCAGGCGGTGGAAAGGGTACTTCTCCTTGTTGCGCTTCAGGAAGTCCAGCGCCCTGGGCACCACCCACGGGTCATAGGTTATCACCCCCACCAGCTTTCGGCTTGCCGCTACGATGAGAGAGGGATCAATCTCAGCCTTAAGGCCCCGGCTGATATTACCGATAAGGAGGTAGCTCCCCGCCACGCTGACCATGTTTATGCCCTCGGACAGCACCTCTGGGAACCCGGCCAGCTCCGCCACCACATCCGCCCCCCTGCCGCCGGTAAGCTCCCTAACCCTGCCCGTGCGTTCCCGGGGCGTAGTGTATTCCTCCATGCTTATGGTATGGTCGGCCCCAAAGGCCTTGGCAAGCTCCAGCCTCTCCGGGTAGCGGTCTATTACTATTACCTGGGTGGCTCCCATCTCCCGGGCCACGGCGGTGGCGTAGATACCCAGCCCCCCCGCCCCCTGAATGACCACCGTGTCTCCCAGGGAGACTCCCACCCTGTCTAGGCCGTAGAGCACCTCGCAGAGGGCGCAGTTCAACGGGGACACCATCTCATCTGAAAGGTCATCGGGGACCTTGAAAATATAATGGCGGGGCGGCAGGTAAAAGTACTCGGCGTAGGCCCCCACGAAGTGAGGAGGCTGGTCACAGGGAATGGCCCGCCTTATCAGCGTGTTGGGGCAGGCGGCACGGTTGCCGTGGGTACAGGCAAAGCACCGGTCACAAGGAAAGAAATATGGGTATACCACCCGGTCCCCCTCGGATAAGGGCTGCCCCATGGAATCGGTGCTCACCCCCTGGCCCATCCGAAACACTGTGCCCGTCATCTCGTGGCCCATGATGGCGGGCACCACCCGCCAAGGGGCTTCGCCCCTCCAGTAGTGCAGGTCAGAACCGCAGATATTGGCCAAGCTGACCTTGATGAGGACGGCCCAAGGCTCCACATCCGGCACGGGCAGCTCCCATATCTCCATAGGAGAGCCCTGAGCAGTCAGCACTGCTGCCTTTCCCTTCATGCGTCACCTCCTATGCGGTCTGGGGCCATTGTAGCACAGCGAAACCCGGACCACGCATCTCAGCCGTGTGGCTGCAGATATGGCACCACATAGAAGCTTACCGGACGACTAGGTCGGGTTTCAGTCCTCCAGGGGCCGGAGGCCGAGCCTTTCCAGGAAGGGTTCCAGCCTGTCCGTCACCTGGTGCGGGGAGAAATACCGGGCGTCCCCATTGCTGGACTCGTAGGCTACGGTGGCGATGTCGTGCGCCTCCAGGACCTGTGCGGCTTCCAGCATGCCTGCCGCCTGGTTCCGGCAGCCCACATCCAGGTGCAGGATACTGCCCTGGCATTTCCAGTCCACCGCCCGGTGCAGGTACTCGCCAGATTTCTCACCCAGTTTGGCACAGTGGTACAGGGGCCTGTTGTTCACATAGCACCGGGCCAGGAACTCCATGGTATCATCCCTGTTCTTGAGCACCGCTCCGGTATCCTTAAACCGCGGGGCAGGGGCCCAACGCCCCTCTGGGGATATGTCCCACACCCCACGGCTGAAGCCGGTAAAGCCCCCCAGTATGACTGCCCCGTAGCGCTGGCACAGGTCCGGGATGAAGTTCTCCGCATAGAACATAGGCTCACCCTCATAGACCAGGCGGGCGGTCTCCACCCCGGTGGCGGAGATGCCGTCATGCACCCGGTCGTTTATCTCCGCCAGCACATCCTCAAAGTAGGCCAGCACCTCCGGCAAGTGACCGCCTACTATGCTGGGCACCCTCATCTCCTGCAGCATGCGGAAGTCCAGCGGGGCCGGCACCGCCTGGTTGGCCATGCAGATTTTCGCAATGATAACCCCCTGCTCCCACCAGTTCTTCACCGCCTCAACCAGGAGTTCGTCGTGGTACTCCTTGCCCGTGGCCTTGGTCAAGAAGTCCACGGCTTCGTGAAGCCGGGCGGCTACATACTTTATGGCTGCCTCCCCCCCCTCCTGTGGCACATCCAGGACGAAGTGAGGCACGCCCAGCACCTCTCCGGCTATCTGAGCGGTCTTGGCCACTGAGTTGCAGAACTCCACCTCAACCACCACATCCACGGGGCTGGACTCGCCATTGCTGGGATTCATAGTGGTCAGCCCCAGGAGTAGTTCACCCATATAGTGGTGCATGGAGGAACACATCTCCCCTCGTGGGTAGCCGTGGGCATCGGCGGCCTCGTGGTACTGGAGGAGGATTTCTGGGTTCCTCATGGCCACCGTAAAATATGGCCCGTACAGGCGGCGTGCCCATTCCCCCAACCCAGCCAGCAATGGGTATGGCGGGTTTTGAGTGGCCACCACCACCCCTCCCCTCTCCCGAGTCTCCCACGCACGGCGATTGAGGTTGCGGCGCAACTCCTTCATCCTCCCCCAAAACTCCAGGGGGCGGGTGGGATACCGGGTAACAACTGACATGATTCCTCCTTATGCGGGGCTAGGGGCTAAAGGTACGGCTCTCCCCTAAATAACCCCGCGCTCGCCCAGCACGGCTATGTCCTCCCAGCTATATCCATTCTCCAGAAGCACCTCTTCCGTATGCTGGCCGAACTCCGGGGCGGGCATCCTGAGGGACGGCGGGGTCTCGCTGAACTGGACGGGAAACCCCGGGTACTGCACCTTGCCAAAATAGGGGTGGTCAAAGTCTATCATATAATCATTCTCAATCACTTGGGGGTCGTGCGGCAGGTCGGCTATCTCCTGGATTGGGCCATAGATAAGGTCGGCCTCTCTGAATGCCCGGTCCCACTCGCTATACGGTCTGGAGGCAATGACCCGGTCCAGGATTGCGGTCAGCTCCTGGCGGTTTTCCCGCCGCTTGATGATGTTCTCAAACCGAGAATCCTTTTCCAGCTCCGGCAGCTCCAGGGCGTGGCAGAAGAGCGGCCAGTGTCTCTCTAGAATCAGGGCCAGCGCCACCCACTTGCCATCCTGACACTTGTAGTAGTTGTAAAGGGGGTTGGAGGGGGTGTTCCGGTCGTGCCGGGGGAAGTCCAGCCCCGGGAACATCCTTAGCTGAGTCACAAAGCCTTGGAGGGCCATCATGCTTCCCAACTGGGAGACGGTCACCATCTGCCCCTGGCCGTTCCGCTCCCGGCCCAGCAGGGCGGTCACCACGCCGTAGGCCAGCATAATGGCGGTCACCGAGTCCGCCAGCCCGGTGGAGATGTGCACCGGTGGCATATCAGGCTCACCACTGGCCATCATGATGCCGCTTCGGGCCTGGGGAATCAGGTCTATGGAAGGCAGCCCGTTGTCGGGGCCTTTCTCGCCGAAACCGGAGGCCCTGGCGTAGATTAGCTTGGGGTTATGCGGGCGCAGGTCGTCATACTCCATTCCCAACTTGGCACAAGCCCTGGGACGGAAATTGGTAAGGAAGACATCGGCCTTCTCTACCAGCCGATAAATGACCTTCCTCCCCTCTGGGGACTCCAAGTCAACCACAATGCCCCGCTTGTTGCGGTTGTGGTGCTCAAAGGCGGCATGGCGGCCCTGAGGCAGCCCCAGGGGCACACCGAAGAAGGTCTGTAACCCCCGCAGCGGGTCGCCCCGCCCCAACTGCTCCACCTTAATTACTTCCGCACCCAAGTCGCCCAGCATGGAACCGGCAACCGGCCCTACCAGGAATCCGGTCCAATCTATAATCTGCACCCCTTCCAGTATCATGCCCGGATGTACCTCCCTGCGAGTTTCAGAGAAGAATAATCCAAAAGGGGTGCCGGGGTCAAGCCGAGGAGTGGAGGTTGTTTGTAAATGGGGATTCCAAAGGGGCTCTGCCGATTCGGCTGGGGTGTGGATGTGCCCCCCCACAGATATGAAATGGGCGGGAGGGCGGGAAGAAAAGGTTTGCTAACCGACCTCGGGATGGATGGTATCCATATTCCTGTCTACCTGTTGCTGTTTTTCCGGGGGCTTCGTCCCCCAAACCGCTGGAAAACTCATGCCGAATCCGAACACTTGAATATTTCAGAAGCCGGGTTTTTGGTCTATTATTATAATGATGGCGCTTGAAATCCCCTGCGGAGGCTTTTGATGGAGTTCTATATCTTCTCTACGGCTTTGGGATGGGTTGGGCTGCTGGCCTCCTCACGGGGTCTTATGCGGCTGGCCCTGCCACGGCAGGACCGCGATGAAGTGTTGAGAGAGATGGGGCAGCTTGTGGATTCTCCCCAGAACCCTTCCGCCTTTGGTGACCTGCCTCAGCGCATAACCAGGTACTTTGCCGGGGAACGGGTGAAGTTCCCGGATGCCGTGGATCTGGACGGCGCGTCTCCGTTCCAGCGCCATGTCATGGACAGGCTGCAGGGCATCCCCTACGGGGAGACGCGGAGCTATGGCTGGGTGGCCACGGCGGTGGGGGTGCCCAAGGGGCCACGGGCGGTGGGGCAGGCCGTGGCCCGCAACTCAGTTCCACTCGTCATACCATGTCACCGGGTGGTAGGCCACAACGGACTGGGCGGTTTCAGCGGTGGGGTAGAACTCAAGCGCAGGATGCTGAGGTTGGAGGCAGGAGGACTCTCAGCCCCCTGAGGTATGCCACGGCCGGAATATGCCCACTACCCCCACTGTGCCCCCTATCCTAAAAGCTATGAGGTTGACCCAAGGCGGTGTATCAGGCTATATACCGGCAGGCGGGAACCAGCGGTCTGCTAACACCCTCTTACAACTTACAATTCCATCTTCACGCCGGCGTCGCCCACCAAGGACGCCAGCTTCTGGTGTAGGAGGGGGCCGTATTCCACCCCGTACTCACTGGGTAGCTCCAGCAACTGCACATCACCGTCGCCGTTGCTGATTGCCAGCCTCACCACTACTTCGCCGGGGAAACCCCGGAGCATAGCCACCACCTGCATGAGCAGGGCACGGTCATCGTCCTCCTCCCCGGAGGCGGTCAGCCGCACCACCAGCCGCTGCACTGGGCCGTGGGTGGGTTGTGGGGTGGTGACGGATTGGGGCGCAGCGGAGGGCCGATAGGCCTCGGCCCGCTCGCAGGAGATGCCAATCTCTCCAGCACGCTGCTTAACCCGCCCCGAGACCACGACCAAGTTGCCCTCCTCCCACAACTCCTGGGTACGCCCGTATACCTCGGACCAAACGCTTACTTCAATGCTGCCGGAGATGTCCTCTAAAACGCATATAATGAAGAATCGCCCATCCCGCGTGTTCAAGGTGCGCACCGAGCTTACCAAACCTGCCACCACCAGCCGCTGGCCCACCAGATCCTGGTCTATCTCGCCACACATTTGGGCACCGATGCTGCGTGCACCCTGGGCCATCTCTCCCAGGCCGGTATCGGAGAGGAACACCCCCAGCAGCTCCTTCTCCCAGGACATCCTCTCCCGCGGGGCTACCTCTGTCGAGTCCATCTCCAGGCTGGGCATGGGCACGGGCACGCTCTGTCCCCACAGGTCAAACATGCTGGTCTGGCCCCGCTCCTGAAGTTGCTGCCGCTGCTGCGATAGGGAAATGATACGGTCCAGGCTGTGCAGCAGCCCCAGGCGGTGTCCTAGCCCGTCTAGGGCACCCACCTTAATGACACTTTCCAGCGCACGCTTGTTGACCCGGCGCAGGTCCACCCGCTGGCAGAAGTCCTCAATGGAGATGAAATGGCCGCCCTTAGCCCTGGCCTCCAGAATTGGCTCCACGGCCGATACCCCCACATTCTTTACCGCCGCCAGGCCAAAGCGAATGTTTTCCTCTTCAATGGAAAACCGGGGGCCGCTCTGGTCCACATCCGGCGGCAGCACCTTTATCCCCAGCCGCCGGCACTCGGCAACGGCCGCCGACATCTTGGTCTGATTATCCATCGTGGTATTGAGGACAGCCGTCATATACTCCACAGGGTAGTTGGCTTTGCAATAGGCCGTCTGGTAGGCGATGAGGGCGTAGCTTACGGAGTGGGCCTTGTTGAAGGCATAGCCGGCAAAAGGCTCAATGAGTTGAAAGACCTCGGACGCCACCTCTTCGGAGAAGCCCTTCTTCCCGGCCCCCTGCAAGAACTTCTGCCGCTCCTTACGCATCACCTCAGGGATTTTCTTGCCCATAGCCTTGCGGAATATATCGGCCTCACCTAGGGTGTATCCCGCCAGCGCCTGCACTATCAGTAGCACTTGGTCCTGGTACACGATGACACCGTAGGTTTCCTCCAGAATGTCCTGAAGGGTAGGATCTGGGTAGCGAACCGGCTCAAGGCCGTGCTTGGCCCGGATGAAGGTCGGGAAGTGCTCCATAGGCCCGGGGCGGTAAAGGGCCACCAGGGCGGCGATGTCCTTGAAGGAGGAAGGCTTAAGCTCTTTGATGAAGTGGCGCATGCCTCCGCCTTCAAGCTGGAACACCGAGTTCGTCTCCCCCGAGGAGAGCAGTTCATAGGTCCTGGCGTCGTCCAGCGGGAGGTGAGCTAAGTCTATTTCTATACCTTTATACTGGGACACCAGGGGCCGTACCCTGTCCAGCACCGTCAAATTGCCCAGCCCCAGCAGGTCCATCTTGAGCAGCCCTATCTGGGCGATGCTCTCCATGGTGAACTGGGTCATTACCCCTTCACTGCGGTTGGCCCTTTGCAGCGGCACATAGTGGGTGAGCGGCTCCGGAGAGATGACCACGCCCGCGGCGTGGGTGCTGGCGTGGCGGGCCAGGCCCTCTAGCTTGCGGGAAGAGTCTACTAGATTGGTCACCGTCTCGTCCTGCTGGTAAATATCCCGTAGCTCCGGGCTATCCTCTACCGCACGCTCAAGAGTGACATTAGGGCCGCCAGGGATGAGCCTGGCCACCCTATCAGCTTGGCTGTAGGGCAGCCCCAGGGCGCGGCCCACATCCCGTACCACCGCCTTGGCGCCCAGAGTGCCGAAGGTGATAATCTGAGCCACATGGTCCTGGCCGTAGCGTTCGGTGACATAGGCAATCACCTCATCCCTGCGGTCATCCTGAAAGTCCACATCTATGTCCGGCATCTCCCGGCGCTCTAAGTTGAGGAACCGCTCAAAAACCAGTCGGTGTCCCAGGGGGTCTATCTCCGTAACACCCAGGCAGTAAAGGGCCAGGCTGGCGGCGGCACTGCCCCTCACTCCTACCAGGATGCCCCGCCTCCGGGCGAAGGACACGATGTCCCAGACCACCAGGAAATAGCTGGTGAAGTCGGTGGTGGCGATCACATCCAATTCGTAGCGCAACCTGTCCTCCGCCTCAGTGGAGCCTTCGGGGAACATCCTGTGGAACCCCTTCCAGCAGAGCTCGGACAGGTGGTCCTCTGCGGTCACATCCTCGTCCATTTCCACCTGGGGCAGGTGCAGGCGGCCGAACTCTAACTCCAGGTTGCACTTACCTGCTATGAGGCCGGTGTTCTCCACGGCCTGGGGCACATGGGCAAAGGCCTGTGCTATATCCTGGGGGCTGCGCAAATAGAAGTAGTCCCCCGGCATCTTGATTCGCTTTTCATCGTATACAGAGGTGTTGGTCTGAATGCATAGCAGCAGGTCATGGGCATAGGCATCCTCCTGGCGCACGTAGTGAACATCGTTGGTGGCTACCAGCGGCAGCCCCTGCTCAGCGCTCAGCTTTATCAACTCCCGGTTAGCCTGCTCCACCTCCGGCATGGGGTGTGGCTGTAGCTCCAAGTAGAATTCTGGCAGGTTCTGGTGGTACCAGCGGGCTGCCTGTCGGGCGTCCTCCCCCCTCCCCTCCAGAAGCAGACGGGTCACCTCGCCCTGGAGGCATGCGGACAGGCCGATGAGCCCCTCGCTGTGCCGCGTTAGCAACTCCTTGTCCACACGGGGCTTGTAGAAAAAGCCCTCCAGGTTGGCCAATGTAACCAGATTTATGAGGTTGGAATAGCCCACGGAGTTTGTAGCCAGCAGGACGAGATGGTATCCGCTCTTGTCCGCTGCAGACCGGGAGTGCCGTGAGCCTGGAGCCACATAAATTTCGCAGCCGATGATGGGCTTTATTCCGGCCCGGCGGGCCTCCTGGTAGAAATCGATAGCACCGTAGAGGTTGCCGTGGTCGGTGAGGGCCAAGGCCTCCATGCCCAGTTCCCCGGCCCGGGCCACTAGGTTCGGAATGCGGCCCATACCATCCAGCAGGCTGAACTCCGAGTGGACATGCAGATGTGTAAACATCAGGGCCTATGATATTATATTCCAACCGTACCACCGTCCACAACCGTCGGTGTCTCAGGTTGTCCTTCCCTCTTTCCCAAGAACCATATCTGCTGGGCGGTCTCCCCGTACCTGTTTACCGGGTGGGTGGGAGTGTAAATAAATGCCTGCGGAACAGTCTCAGTATCGTCGCTTTCCAAATATAGCCTTGTGTAGTAGAATGATGACGGTCCGGGGTGTAGCGCAGCCAGGTAGCGCACCTGAATGGGGTTCAGGGGGTCGCCGGTTCGAATCCGGCCACCCCGACCATTGCACCACTGGTTTTTGCTAACATTAATCCCTGGTTATTGGCTTCCTGGTACCCAGAATGTATCCAGAATGCTTAACGGGTGGGCTGTAAAATGTTTCCAAGTCTGTGGCGGTCAAACCGCCCAGTTGCTGCTAAGAGTCCCAAAGGGAAAGGTTCTTCGCGGGTGATCTTCGACCCGGCTACGTTCAGCCATTTGTGCGTTTACGCCGACCCAAGATATAGAGGTGCCAGGTCAACTCATCTCTTGATTTGTCACGGAGCCGCTCTTTCATTCGTTATACTCTTACACACCTCATGAAGTCAGAAGGAGGGTTAAGTAAGCACTTAGGGCGAAACATCCACGGGCTTTGATCTGGCTATATCTGAACTGACTGCATCCGGCAAGGACGTGCTCTTTTTAGCGCATATACACTCCGCCGCTCACGCATAGGGTCTCGCCCGTAATGAAGCTGGAATCTTCCGATACCAGGAAAAGGATAGCGTTGGCTATATCGGAAGGCCTGCCGTCCCGCTTTATGGGGGTCTTCTGCCTCATCTCCTCAAAGAACTCCTGCGGGTAGAGCCGTCCTAGGAACTCGTTGGGGATAAGGCCGGGGGCGATGGCGTTTACATTGATATTGTGCTCGGCCACTTCGTGGGCCACCACCTTGGTGAAGGCCTGTAGGCCGGCCTTGGCTGTGCAATAGGGAGCGCCGTCATCGGCAGCGCCCATCCAGCCCGCCACGGAAGACAGGTTTATTATCTTTCCACCCTTCTGGCCAATCATGGTGGGCAGCACGGCGCGGGTGCAGTAAAAGGTGCCCTTGAGGTTAACATTGATGACCAGATCCCAGCTTTCATCGGTCATATCTACCACTTTGCTTACCCGGTTGGTGCCCGCATTGTTCACCAGGATATCGATGCGACCGAAGGCGTCCAGAGTCTTCTTGACCATTTCGTCCACCTGGGCGCGATCGGTCACATCGCACTGGACGCCCATGGTGGATACGCCGAACTCCTCCTTGATGGCATTGGCCACGGTGGCTGGCCGGCTAGCGTGGGCATCGCTGATTACCACCTGAGCACCGTTCTCGGCTAGGGTCCGTGTGGTGGCCTGCCCTATACCCACCCCGGCGGCGGCCGTGACGATGGCTACTTTACCTGAGAGTTTCATTTCCGGCCTCCTGTGTTCTGACTTTGAATTTATTCGGTCTCAATGATACCATAACCTCTACCACTGAGGGCCTTTCTGCGCGCCCTGCACCGGGCCATTGCTAGTTCCCGTTTCCCACAGATAGGGGAAGCGCCCCCGCTATTTGACAGCAGCGCCATATCCGTGGGAGAATTAAAGGCCTATACGTTAAAGGGGCGACACATGGTGAACAGGGTTCGCTTTCGGGAAGACTACTGCGTAGACTGCCGTCTTTGTGAGGTCTATTGCGCCACTGCGCACTCGCAGAGCAAAGATGTAATTAAGGCCTTCAAGGACGAGAGGCCGAGTCCTACCAGAGGCATCTCCGTGCAGAGGCGCGATGCCACCTCTTTTGCCCTTAACTGCCAGCACTGCGACGAGGCCCGATGCGCCTGGGCGTGCGTCTCCGGGGCACTGACCAAAAACCCGGAGACCGGCGTGGTCACTTACAACCCCGAGAAGTGCATCGGGTGTTGGACCTGTATCCTGGCCTGTCCCAACGGGGCCATCACCAGGGACAGCGAGAAATCACAGATAATCAAGTGCGACCTCTGCTCTGACCGGGAGGTTCCCGTATGCGTTGCGGTTTGCCCCAACCGAGCACTGGTACTGTAACCCTGGAGGAAATTGTTGGCCCGTTACAAATATCTAATAGTCGGTAACTCGGCCGGGGGTATTGGTGCTGTTGAGGCTATCCGCGAGGGGGACTCACAGGGGTCGCTGGCCCTAGTATCGGATGAACCCTACCCCGCCTACTCCCGCCCCGCCATTTCCGAGTTCCTCATGGGGGAGCGGGACTTCGATGACCGCATGTACTTCAGAGCCCCAGATTTCTATGACCGGCATAAGGTGGAACGGTACCTCGGCGCCCGGGTGACCCAGCTGGACTTGGAGGGCCGGGAGGTGGTGCTGGAGAATGGGGACCGCCTGGGCTGGGAACGGCTGTTGCTGGCCACCGGCGGCGTCCCAATTACACCCCGGATGGATGGCTTGGAGCTGAACGGGGTGCATAGGTTCACCACCATAGACCACGCTCGCAACATAGACGCCGCCCTCAAACAGGGGGCCAGGCGAGTGGTGGTGGTGGGTGGTGGGCTAATCGGCTGTAGCCTCACCAGCGCCCTGATCCAGCGGGGGGGGGTAGAGGTTGTGATGGTGGAGTTGCTGGATCGTGCCCTAGCCGCCGTGATGGATGCCACAGCCTCTGCGATGGTTGAGGCCCGGCTGCGAGAGCTTGAGGTGCGCGTGGTAACCGGCCACAGCGTCGCTGGCATCCTACCTGCGTCGTCGGACCCTTCGCGGGTGGGTGCGGTGACTCTGAGCAGCGGAGAGGAGATTCCCTGCGACCTGGTGGGCGTTGCCGTGGGAGTGGCCCCCAGGTTAGAGTTGGTGCGTGAGACACCCATAGAGGTGAACCGTGGTATCGTGGTGGATCGGTACATGGAGACCACCGTGCCAGGGGTGTTTGCCTGCGGGGATGTGGCTGAGGCCTATGATTTTATCTATGACTCCCATCGCGTGGTGGCCATATGGCCCAACGCTTACATAGGGGGGCGTATCGCCGGGCTCAACATGGCGGGTGGCCACCATGAATACGACGGCTGCACTGCCATGAACTCCTTCAGCTATTTTGACATAGCTCTGGCCTCGGCGGGCCTGTTCGACCCTGGTGCGGAAGACTCCGTTCAGACCGATACCGTCAACGAAAATGGAGTCTACAAGAAGGTAGTGCTCCGGGAGGGGCGGCTGGTGGGGTTCCTACTGCAAGGGGATATCGACCAGGCGGGAGTACTGTTCCGCCTGATGCGGGATCGTGTGCCCGTGGTGGACTTCCAGGACCGTTTACTGGAGGACGGTTTTGGGCTGGTCTCTCTCCCCCGGCCCCTTCGGGACGCCTGGCTCGGCGATGGTGGTATGGGGTACGAGGGCAGCCTCGCCGGGGGCCTGGCGGCTAAATAAGCGGTCACACCTGAAAGCGATGAACTGTGAAAGATATATTAAACCCAGATAATCGGTACAAAGACGATAAGGTAACAGACGCCTGCTCCTTGTTCGGTATGATGGATGTTTCCGGGCGGCTCTTCTCCGGTGCGGATACGGTCCGGGCCATCGCCAATATGCATGACCGGGGCAACGGCCTGGGTGGGGGCTTCGCCGTGTATGGCCTCTACCCGGACTTCGCAGACTACTATGCCCTCCATATAATGTATATGGGCCGCAGCGCCAAGGATAAGACCGAGGTCTTCCTCAAAGACGAGTTCGATGTGGTTCGTTCCGAGGAGATTCCCATACGCACCCGTCCGGGTGTCACAAACCCACCCGGGCTGTGGCGCTATTTCGTGACCCCCCGCAAGGACCCTTGCCTGGTGGTATCGGATGATGACCTGGTGGTAGATAAAGTGATGCAGGCCAACACCACCATACCGGATACCTTCATCTTTTCCAGCGGCAAGAACATGGGCGTGTTCAAAGGGATTGGCTTCCCAGAGGATGTGGCCGATTTCTACCGGCTGGAGGACTACGAGGGATATTTGTGGACCTCCCACGGCCGGTTCCCTACCAACACACCCGGCTGGTGGGGTGGCGCCCACCCCTTCAACATCTTGGACTGGACCGTGGTGCACAATGGCGAGATTTCCTCCTACGGCATCAACAGGCGCTACCTGGAGATGCATGGATACCACTGCACCATGCAGACGGACACCGAGGTGGCCGCCTATGCCGTAGATCTGCTGGTGCGTCGCCACGGCCTACCCGTCTCCACCATGGCCACGGTGCTCGCTTCACCCCTGTGGGAAGAGGTGGACCGCATGCCCGATGAGAAGAGGGAGATGGTAACGGCACTCCGCCAGGCATACGGTGGCCTACTCCTTAACGGGCCTTTCACGCTCATCATTGCCCACAACGGAGAGATGATTGGCTTGACGGACCGCATCCGGCTGCGCCCCCTCAGCGCAGCCGTCAAGGGTGATGTGCTCTTTATCTCCTCTGAGGAGTCGGCCATAACGCTGGTGTGCCCTGATATAGAGCGCTCTTGGAAACCGCGAGGCGGGGAGCCGGTGGTGGGGAGACTGGGAGAGCCTGTGGCGCTTCCCAAGGAATGGGATGTCCAGAACCGCGAAGCGGTGGGCCGATGACCGTTATCAAGAACAACCCCAAGGCCAGCCATGCCCAGAGCACCGCCCTCCCCAGCTACCATTGCCATATGCCGAGCTATCTGAAGCCCCGTTTTCGGGTGGAGCGCAGTGACCGCAGGTGCATACGCTGCCAGGGCTGTGTGGAGCAGTGCAGCTTTGGGGCACAGTATTATGATGAGTCCGCCGACCGGGTTGAGGCCGTTGACACCAACTGCGTGGGCTGTCACCGCTGCGTGGTGTTCTGCCCCACCAGTGCCATTGAAATTCGCCACAACCCGGTGGAGTACCGGGACAACGCCTATTGGCGACCGGAGGTGATTGAAGACATCACTCGCCAGGCGGAGACCGGCGGCGTTCTCATCACCGGCATGGGCAACGATAAGCCCTGGACAAGCTACTGGGACAAGCTTTGCCTCAACGCCAGCCAGGTCACCAACCCCTCCATAGACCCCCTCCGGGAGCCTATGGAATTGAGGACTTACCTGGGCAGCAAACCGGACCAGGTGCAGATCGACCCCGCAACTGGGAGGCTCGGCACTCGGCTGGCCCCTCAGATCATGATAGAGACCCCCGTGCTCTTTTCGGCCATGTCTTACGGCGCCGTAAGTATCAATGTCCATGAGTCGCTGGCCCGTGCGGCGTCCATGCTGGGTACCCTTTTCAACACCGGTGAGGGAGGGCTGCACCCCAAGCTCTACAGGTATGGCGGCAACACCATCGCCCAGGTGGCTTCAGGCCGCTTTGGGGTCCACCCGGAATACCTAGATGTGGCCCGTGTGCTTGAAATCAAGATAGGCCAGGGTGCCAAACCGGGCATCGGGGGCCACCTGCCGGGGGAAAAAATCAGCGCCGAGGTGGCTACAACCCGCATGATTCCCACCGGGACCGATGCTCTCTCTCCGGCCCCGCAACACGATATTTACTCCATTGAGGACCTGTCCCAACTCATATACGCCTTGAAAGAGGCCACCAACTATACTAAACCAGTCAGCGTCAAGATTGCGGCTGTGCACAACTCCGGTGCCATCGCCTCGGGTATTGCCCGCGCCGGTGCGGACATCATCGCTCTGGACGGCATTAGGGGCTCAACTGGGGCGGCCCCCAAGATTATCAGGGACAACTTGGGCATCCCTATTGAGATGGCTATAGCCTCCGTAGACCAGAGGCTGCGCAGCGAGGGCATCCGCAACCGGGTGTCCCTGGTGGCCGCAGGCGGCTTTCGGAACAGCGGCGATGTCACCAAAGCCATCGCACTGGGGGTGGATGCCGTCTACATCGGTACTGCAGCCCTCATCGCTATGGGCTGCACCGAATGTCAGGCGTGCTACACCGGCAGGTGTGCCTGGGGAATTACCACCACCGATGATAAGCTGACCAAGCGCCAGAACCCGGAGATTGCAGCGCAGCGGATAGCCAACCTCGTAGAGGCTTGGAGCCATGAGATTAAGGAAATGCTGGGCGCTATGGGAATAAATGCTATAGAGAGCCTACGCGGTAATCGGCTGCACCTGCGGGGTGTGGGACTCACCAGGGAGGAGGCGGATATCCTAGGGGTGAGTCTGGCCGGGGAGTGAGACGATGAGGGTAGAGCGGGTAAAACTCCACGAGAACGGTTCTGTGGCCCGGGTGGAAACCGCAGGGCTACATTATAGGGAGTTGAACAGCATCCTCAGATCCCTGGTGGCGGATGGGGCCGACCGGATTGAACTGCACGGCGTGGCCGGGCAGCGCTACATCGGCACTGACTTGGACCGTCCGGTGCAGATAGAAATCTTCGGCGTCCCCGGCAATGACTTGGGGTCTTTCTTGGATGGCCCGCGGGTTACGGTACATGGCAACGCCCAGGATGGCTGCGGGAACACCATGAACCGCGGCACCATCATCGTACACGGCATGGCGGGTGATATCACCGGCCTCTCCGCCCGGGGAGGTAATATATTCGTCCGGGACGATGTCGGCTACCGGGCCGGGGTCCACATGAAGGAGTTTGGCGATAGGCGTCCTAATCTGGTCATCGGCGGCACCGCTCAGGACTTTCTGGGCGAGTACATGGCTGGAGGCGTCTTGGTGGCCCTGGGGCTGACCCTGGGGAAAAGTGCGCACCACCTGGCCAGATTCATAGGAACCGGCATGCACGCCGGCGTGATTTTCCTACGGGGCGTCGTGGAAGAGCACCAGTTGGGTAAAGAGGTGGGGGTGACCCAGCCCGATGAGGATGAGGAGAAGCTGCTTGAGGAATTGGTAACCGAGTACTGCGGCTACTTTGAGGTGGAGCCAGCAAAGGTGTTGGATCAGCCTTTCGTCAAGCTCTTCCCCCTCTACCTCCGCCCCTACGGGCCCCTCTATGCCCCCACCCACAGGGGCATAGAGGGGCCCGTTTCCAGATGGAAGGTCAAATAGGGCCCCGTAAGCAAACATCCTACCATCGCGGCCATCACTCTCCCCGGTGGTATGAGGATGGGTCATTCCTTATCCCTGGCTGTTCCCCTTTTTTATTCAACGCCCTACACGCTCCCGTAACACACTGCCTGGACTGGACACCGCAGGCACCCGGTATAAATCGCCCCAACGCCAAAACGGATACGGCCTCGAGAATAGGTGTATGATTTTGGATACTATTTTCTCAAGGAGGAGCCCATGGATAGAGAGGTTATAGGGCCTTTGAAGAGGGTACCCCTTAGCCAGGCGGTAAAGGCCGGCGGTCTTGTCTTTGTATCCGGCAGCATCCCTCTGCTACCCGGCACCACGGAAATGGTCCGAGGAGGCATAGAGGCCGAGACCCGACAGACCCTGGACAACATCGCCTCAGTGCTGAAAAATGCGGGTTCCACCATGGAGAAGGTTCTTAAGACCACCGTTTACCTGGCAGACATGGCCGATTTCGCCGCCATGAACGAGGTCTACGCCGGCTACTTCCCCTTTGAACCCCCTGCCCGGACCACCGTGCAGGTGGCCGCCATGGCCCTAGGAGCACGCATAGAGATAGAGGCCATCGCCCTGGCTTGAACCGCGGCCACACCAAGGGCGCCCCGGCACCACCTGTGCCCCCTTCGGTGGCGCCCAGACGGATTGCGGGACAACGTTAGGGGTGTTGACTTGATTGTTCAGAGCCTGCTGGATAACGCCATACTTAGCTGGACTTATTTAAGGTCCGTCCGATGGAGGTGTATAGCGGGCGCAACAAACGACAACCTGTAGGCTGCTACCGCCGGTGAGAATTGGTTAAACACAGGCACCTTTTCTTTGCGGAGGGGGCGGAGTAAGAGGGACACAAACGTGCCGGCCAGGCTGTTCCGGCCGGCGGCGGATGCTGAAACTGTACATGCCCGAAACCACCTGAAGGTGCTTAAGGGGATAAACTCCACTAGGGACAACTTGCAGGCCGCCGTAAGTGGCGAGTATCACGAGTTCAGCGAGATATACCCGGGCTACGTAAAGCAGGCTGAAGCGGAGAGTGAAAAGAAGGCCTCGGACAGCTTCGGCTTGGCCAACAAGGTGGAGCGAATCCATCACAGCTTGTTTCAGGCCGCCCTCGGCGTGCTTGAGTAGGGCCAACCCGCGGAGTCGACGCCTATTGTGGTCTGTCAATACTGTGGCAACACCATTGATGGGGAAGCCCCCGAGAAATGCCCAGTTTCGGGGTGCCCCGGAGCATGGTCAAGCTGATAGATTAACTGGAGACCCTGTTCCCCAACACGCCCGCATGACAAATCATATCCGTTAGGCCTCACCCTCCTACAGACCTTTTGGGGGGCATGGGTGGCTTCGCTGCTGTTGGATGACTCCCGTCCCTTCCCCGCCCCCATTTCGCCATGTACCTGGGGAGTTTGGGTGGCTTTGCCCCCTAGTTCAATCTAACTGGGCGGGTGGATGGGAAGAACAATTGTTGCTAAACACCCTCAAGACCCTGTGGGCTTGAAGCTGAAGGACGATTGCGGCACAATGGGGTTCATGGAGCAGGAGACAGCTTTCACTTTGAAGGTGGCAGAGGCCAGCCCGCAAGAGGTGGGCCACGGCATGGCCCGCCTGCACCCGGGGGACATGGCAGCTCTGGGGGTGGCCACCGGAGAGGTGGTCAGCCTTCAGGGACAGCGGCAGACTGTGGCTCGGGCATATCCTACCCCCCCCGGCGAGGGCGAACCGGGCGTTATCCAGATTGATGGCCTTATCCGGGAGAACACCGGCGCCGGCCTGGACGAAAAGGTTGCAGTGGCCCCAGAGGCCATCTCCCCCGCGCAGCGGGTGGCCCTGACCCCCCAGGAGGGCCCCTGGGCCGGCCCCCAGGACACCAGCTACCTGGGACGCCTCCTGCAGGGCATTGCGGTCCTGCGAGGGGACCGAGTCCGGGTGAATCTCTTCGGCACACGTGCCCAGGACTTGGTGGTGGCCGAGACATTGCCGGAAGGTGCCGTGGTGATAGACACCGACACTACAGTGCTCTTGAACCAGGAGACGGGCAAACCTGAGACCCACGGCGCTCGCATCACCTATGAGGACATCGGCGGACTGGGCAGGGAAATCCAGCGCATCCGGGAGATGGCGGAGATGCCCCTAAAGTACCCCGAGGTGTTTGAGCGGCTGGGCATCGAGCCTCCTAAGGGCGTGCTGCTACACGGGCCTCCTGGGTGAGGCAAGACCCTCATAGCGCGGGCGGTTGCCAGCGAGACCCTAGCCCATTTTAACCATATCAACGGCCCCGAGGTTATACACAAGTTCTACGGGGAGAGTGAGGCCCACCTGCGCCGCATTTTTGAAGAAGCCGAGCAGCAGACCCCCAGCATCATCTTCATAGACGAGATTGACGCCATTGCTCCTAAGCGGGAGGAGGTGCACGGCGAGGTGGAGAAAAGGGTGGTTGCCCAGCTATTGGCCCTGCTGGACGGCCTCCGGCCTCGGGGGCGGGTAATTGTCATCGCCGCCACCAACATCCCCCATTCCCTGGACCCCGCTCTTCGAAGGCCGGGCCGCTTTGACAGGGAGATTGGCATCGGCATCCCCAATAAGAAGGGACGGCTGGCGATATTGCTCATCCACACCCGCGGCATGCCACTGGCACCCGATGTGGATTTGGAGAAGCTGGCCTCCATCACCCACGGCTTTGTGGGCGCGGATCTGGAGGCCTTGTGCCGTGAGGCGGCCATGCACACACTGCGCCGCTTCCTGCCCCATATTGACTTCCAGCAGGCATACATTCCTTATGAGGAGCTTATGGGGTTGGATGTTGACCAGGAGAGCTTCATAGAGGCCCTCAAGGAAGTGGAGCCCAGCGCCATCCGGGAGGTGTTCACTGAGGTCCCCGAGGTTCGCTGGCAGGAGGTGGGAGGGCTGGAGGACGCCAAACGGTTCCTGCGGGATGTGGTGGAGCTACCCCTGAAGCACACCCAGGTATACGACTACGCTCGCCTCACTCCTGCCCGAGGCATCCTGCTACACGGGGCACCCGGCACCGGCAAGACCCTGCTGGCCAAGGCCCTGGCCACCGAGAGCGGTTTGAACTTCATCTCCGTGAAAGGCCCTGCCCTCATCTCCAAATGGATGGGGGAGAGCGAGAAGGGGGTGCGTGAGGTGTTCAAGAAGGCCCGCCAAGCGGCGCCCTGTATCGTGTTCCTGGATGAGTTGGACGCCATCGCACCCCGGCGCAGCGGCATGGACTCCAGCCATGTCGCAGAGCGGGTGGTGAGCCAGCTCCTTACGGAGATGGACGGCATTGATGACCTGAAAGGGGTTACGGTGCTGGGGGCCACCAACCGCATTGATATGGTGGATCCGGCGCTCCTGCGCCCCGGCCGCTTTGATGTGCTGTTAGAGTTGCCCATACCCAACCGCCCACAGCGGCTGGATATCCTGTCCATCCACGCCCGGGGCATGCCCCTAGCACCCGATGTGGACATGGATAAGCTGGCCGATATCACCACGGAGTGGACCGGTGCCGACCTGGGAGCACTTTGTCAGCAGGCGGGCATGATGGCCCTGCGGGAGTTCGTAGCGGGGGATACGGAAGACCTCAGCCGGTTCCACATCACCTTCGCTCACTTCCAGCAGGCTATAGATAAGCTCTCCCCCGGCCCCATCAGGTCCCCGGCGTCACAGTAGATTGCTCACCTGGCTTCTTGGGATGGGAGTAGGGGTGGCGGAACCCCAGCGCAGCCGGGGCCACCTCCCGCACCTGGTTGGCCAGTTCAAAGTACTTCTCAATGAGTCGATCTTCGGCCTCGTAGTCAAAGGGATCCCGTAGCTGCTGCTCCGTTTCCCCGCCCGGCTTTGGCCGGTTCTCCAGATAGTAGCGGGCACTCAGCTCCACGGCTTTCTCAATGGGCACTATATCTGTGTAGCCCAGTTCGGTTTTCACCTTGCTGATGTCCAGCACCCGATGCTGAGAGCGGCCGTTGTAAATGCGGGCGGGGCGGGCCAGGGCATAGGGCATTTCCACGAATTCAAAGCGGTGCCCCATCATACCGGCGATGATATTCACCCAGTCCCTGGTATCCAGCAGGCCATCATCCCGCACATTGTATATTTGACCGGCGCAGGCGTCGGGCTTGTCCACCGCCAGCATCAGGGCGTGGGCCATGTTTTCCGCATAGCCCCTGGACTCAAGGGTCAGGCCGCCGTCCGTCAGGATTAAGCGCTGGCGACCGTCCAGAATGCGGCGCACTATGCTCCACTCCCTGGGGGCGAGTTGGCGAGGGCCGTAAATCATGGGGTAGCGGAAATGGGTGGCGTTATAGTGTCCGGCCTGGTGGCCCGCCATCACGGCCCATTCGGCCTCCACCATGCGGTAGGAGAACTTGTCCACCTCAGGCTCGGTCTGCAGGGGCGCATCCTCGTGGATGGGTATGCGGGAGGGCTCGGACATAGCCAGGTTTATCCATCCCCGGTACACGCCGACACCACCCACCGCTATGAAGCGGGGGGTGCGCTTCTGCATAACCTGGGCCGTGAAGCGCAGCCGTCCGTACATGGCAATTGTAAGGTCGTAGGTATTGCCGCCCAGGGCCTCTTCCAGGGTCTCCACAAAGTGGGGGTCACCGTGGATATGCTCCACCTCCTTGGGCAAGTCTATCTCGTGGGTGCCCCGGTGGAAGATAGTCACCTGGTATCCCCGCTTGATGAGTCCATCTATCACATAAGGGCCGGTGGGGCCGGTGCCGCCGTATACCAGTGCTTTCATCTGCTGCCTCCTTGAGTGCGACTTGCGTCTATATTAACCAGGGGCTGCCGCTTTATCAAGCGGGCAGCAGGCGGCCATTCTGTAGTACCTATGGCTTACTATATCGGTCTTTTGGCGGTAGAATGGAGATGGAATGGCAGCAACCGGGGCAACATCAGGGGTTTTCATCACCTTTGAAGGCGGAGAGGGCGGCGGCAAAAGCCGCCAGTCCCGTGCACTGGCCCGCCATCTGCGCCGCCGGGGCATTCCCGTGCTTCTTACCCGCGAGCCGGGGGGAGAGCCGTTGGCCATCCGGCTGCGCCGCCTACTCAAGGGCAACTCCACCCTCACTCCGGAGGCGGAGCTTTTGCTCTTCGCCGCCAGTCGCGCCCAGCTCACCAGCCGGATAATCCGCCCCGCCCTGGCGGAAGGGAGGGTGGTGGTGTGCGACCGCTATGCTGATTCGACCCTGGCCTACCAGGGCTACGGGAGAGGTATGGACACGGAGGCAATTCGCGCCGCCAACTGCATAGCCATGGGCGGCCTGACGCCCGATATCACCGTCCTCCTGGATGTGCCGACAGAGGTGGGCCTTGCCCGCAAGCACACCGACGACGACCGTTTCATACGAGAACCACCGCCCTTCCACAAGCGGGTACGACAGGGATACTTGGAGCTGTCCCACCTGGAGCCGCAGCGCTGGCTGGTGGTGGATGCCCTACTGCCGGAGAAAGAGGTGGCTCGGGCCGTCTGGGCACGGGTGGCCCCCCTCCTTCCCAAAAGGGATAGGCTATGACCCACCCCCAGACTGAAGGCTCGGGGCGGAGCCGTCTCACCCCTCTATTGAGCCGGTGACAGATATCCCAAGGGGTGGACCGGCTGGCAGCGGAGCTACAACGGGACTACCGCGGCCTTAACCCTCTGTTCTTGGGGGTACTCAAGGGTTCTTTTGTATTCCTATCTGACCTGGTACGCTGCCTGAACTTCCCCGTAGAGGTAGACTTCATCCAGTGTGCCAGCTACGATGATGCCACCACCACCTCGGGTTAAGGTCATCCGCGGCCCCCGTACCCCGCTAAAGGGCAGGCATGTGGTCCTGGTGGAGGATATCGTGGATACCGGCCTCACCACTTGCTTTCTGATGGGCTACCTCCACCGCCGCCGTCTCCTGTCCTTGAAGCTCTGCACATTGCTTGATAAGCCGGAGCGCCGCCAAATGCCTGTGGACTTGACTACCTGGGCTTCACAGTCCCTAACCGCTTCCTGGTGGGATACGGCTTGGACTGTGCTCAGCAGTACCGCTATATAATCCGGCGGCGGGCAGGACAGAGCCTGCCCCGGATAGGAGTTTGAGAGGGGCCTCCACAAAACGGTTATACTCAGCCGTCATAGTGGGTGGTACGGCCCGACCGGAAAAGGCCGTTTTCCGCTCTTGTGTAGATAGGGCATGAGGCATGGTAGAATGAAGATAGACAGGATGCAGTGCTTGCGAGGTCAAATTTCCAGGACGGGGCTATGAAGCTGGAAGAGCTTTCAAACGGGACACTGATAGAGTTGGCAAAGATGTATGCTCGGAACTGGCGGACCTTGGACAGCCTGTGGTTCAGAAGCGTGGAAGACGAATATGGGCTGGACACCGCCGTGCTTCTGGACCTGAAGAACTGGGAGAAGCAAGCGGTGATAGAGGCTGAAAGAATAAAGGAAGTCCTCGGGCTGGACGCAGGTGGGCTACCGTCCGTCCTGACGGCAATCAGTTTTATGAGTTGGCAGGTTGTATCGCCACCCTTCCGATGCGAGGAGGAAGGCCCTGAGAGGGTGGTCTTCTCCTATTCACACTGCCCCGTCCAGGAGGGGAGGATGAGGCAGGGCAAGCCCGAGTTTCCCTGCAGGGACATGAAGCTGACTCTCTTTTCCATGGTGGCTAGGGTGATTGAGCCGAGGGCGGTGGCCACTTGCCTTGCCTGCCCGCCTGGCCAATATTCAGGCGAATACTGGTGCAGGTGGGAGTTCACTTTGAAAGAAGACTCCGCGAGTAGAGATACGGGGCTGGAGGGTAGCTGATGCTCACAGAGTTCATGCATCCGGAGTTGGGCCGGGAGGTGCAGACCTTCGCTGGGTACTATATTCCAATGGAGGAGCACCTGCTTCCGTGCGATGGTCGGGAGGTAATCTACATCTTGGGACAGGTATCTGTTGAGGCATCCTGCTGTGGTCAGGGTAACTGGAGATACATTCAGGTTCCGGGATTTTCGGTGCGCAAACATGCCAGCGAGGGAACGGCGAAGCCTGTATCGGAAGTGGATACCGTGGAGGACGAAGCCATTCGGCGGGACGTAGTCCGGGAGTTGACGGCCAGGTATCCCGATGCTCAGATAGAGATGTGGTAGGCGGCGCCTGTGATTCGTCTATGAGACTCGTCGCCTGCTAACACAGCTTTCATGAACACCCTCTACGGATTTGACTGGTGCCCGAGGGCGGATGGGTGGGAACAAACAGGCTTTGACTTGCACCCCGAAAGCTGATAACTTTTAAACGTAGATGGCCCAGCGTGCTTCACAGCCCAGACAACGCCTGAGCTCCAGCCAAGTCAGTATGGACAAGCTTGTATCCCTGTGCAAGCGCCGGGGCCTAGTCTTCCCCTCCAGCGAAATCTATGGCGGCCTGGGCAGTACTTGGGACTACGGCCCCTTGGGCGTCGAGTTGAAAAAGAACATCAAGGACGCCTGGTGGCGCTCTTTGGTGCAGTCCCGGGATGATGTAGTGGGCATAGATGCCGCTATACTCATGCACCCCCAGGTGTGGGTGGCCTCTGGCCACGCCGAGGGCTTCTCAGATCCTATGGTGGAGTGCAAAGAGTGCAACAGACGGTGGCGGGTGGATGAGGTCATAATCCACAATATGGTGTCTGATAGCAAATGTCCGGAGTGCAGTGCCGTTGACAGCTTCACCGAACCCCGCCAGTTCAATCTTATGTTCAAGACCTTCGTGGGCCCCGTGGAGGAGGGCGCCGCCCAGGTGTGGCTGCGCCCAGAGACCGCCCAGGGCATATTCGTCAACTTCTCCAATGTCCTGAACACTACCCGCAAGAAGCTCCCATTCGGCGTCGCCCAGATAGGCAAGGCCTTCCGCAACGAGATTACCCCCGGCAACTTCATCTTCCGCAGCCGGGAGTTCGAGCAGATGGAGATGGAGTTCTTCGTCAAACCCGGCACCGATGACGAGTGGTTCCGCTACTGGGTGGAAGAGCGCTACCATTGGTACAAGGGCTTGGGCATCCGGGAGGAGAACCTGCGGCTGCGACCCCACGGCGATGACGAGTTGGCCCACTACGCCCGCGGCTGCTACGATGTGGAGTACCTCTTCCCCATCGGCTGGTCTGAACTGGAAGGAATCGCCAACCGGGGCAACTTCGACCTCTCCCAGCACGCCAGCTACAGCGGCAAGGACATGAGCTACTTCGATGAAGAGACCAGCCAGCGCTATACCCCATATGTCATAGAGCCTTCGGCTGGGGTGGACCGCTCCGCCCTGGCCTTCTTGGTGGATGCCTACGACGAGGAGTCTGACCCCTCGCCAACTTCAGGGCAGGGTAAAGAAGAGGTGCGAGTGGTGCTGCGGTTCCACCACGATATTGCTCCCGTCAAGGTGGCGGTGCTGCCCCTGAGCCGGAAAGAGCCACTGGCAGACCGAGCGCGGGATATCTATGCCGAGCTACGGAAGCACTGGGTGGTACAGTATGACGAGGCCCAGAGCATCGGGCGGCGCTACCGGAGGCAGGACGAGATAGGCACACCCCTCTGCGTGACGGTGGACTTTCAGACCCTGGAGGACAACGCCGTCACCATCCGGCACCGGGACGACATGGGCCAAATACGGGTGCCGGTGTCTGGCCTAGCGGATACCCTGCGCCACAAACTGGCCGGAGAAGACATCATGGTCCTCCCCCCCGGCGGCGCAGTGTGGAAAACGGGCGGCGAATAGCCATATAGATGAGCAAATCCATGCCGCCAGCGCACAAGTGGGTGACGGAACACCATGGATAGCCGATTTCCTATCCCGTCACATCGTGTAAGATTACCTCAAACCATGTAATGCGTCTTCTACACTTCGCTGACCTCCACTTAGGGGTGGAGTCCTACGGCTACCCGGACCCTGGCACGGGGCACAACTCCCGCCTGCTGGATTTCCTCAAAGCTCTGGACTCCGTGGTGGACTTCGCCCTCCATGGGGACATAGACTTGGTGCTCTTCTGCGGCGATGCCTACCGCCGCGGCCACAGCGTGGATCCCACGGAGCAAAAGGAATTCGCCATGCGCATGATTCGCCTCGCCACCGGCGGCGTCCCCGTGTTCTTGGTGGTGGGCAACCACGATATCCCCAAGGCCCGCGGCAAGGCCTCTACGGTGGACATCTTCACCACCCTCCAGGTGGAGAATGTATATGTGGCCTCCCGCCCGGGCATACACCGAGTGCACACTCGCAGAGGGGAGTTGAGCATAATGGCCCTGCCCTGGCTCAGCCGGGGGGCTATGCTTGGGAGAGAGGATATGCGGGGCCTCACCATGGAAGAGGTGGACGGTCAGTTCCGGGAGCGGCTGCGCAACATCATCGAGACCTGTGCCACCGAGGCCGCCCATTCGGCAGGCTCAGGGCAGGCCGCTCCCGCTATACTGGCTGCACATATAGCGGTGATGGAGGCCAAGTTGGGCTCTGAGCGGGAGTTCATCTTGGGCTCGGACCCTGCCATGCCCGTGGCCGACTTGGCCCGTCCCCCCTTCAGCTATGTCGCCCTGGGCCACTATCACCGCAGCCAGACCATAGGCCGGCAGAGCATACCGGCGGTGTATGCCGGCAGCCTCCAAGGAGTGGATTTCTCCGACGAAGGGATGGACAAGGGCTTCTACGAGGTGGAGATAGAGGAAGATGCGCTTGCTCTTCGACAGGCTCAAGGCGGCGCCAGGTTCACCTTCCACCCCCTCCCTTCCCGCCCCTTCCTCACACTGGAGATGGAGATGGACTCACATGCACCACCCATGGAAGCGCTGCGCCACCTGATGGAGTCCCGCCGTTCTCAGATAGAGGGGGCCATAGTGCGTACCCGTATCTCCGGTGCGGACCGTGAGATGGTGCCGGAGCGGGAGGTGGTGCGGATACTGCGGGAGGACTTCGGTGCATATTACGCACTGCCCCCCACCCTGAGCACCCGGGCCCGCCCCACCCGCCTGGGCGCCACCACCTCGGACCAGGGCCTCTCCCCTCTCGAAGCCCTGAAGCTATACTTGGAGCAGAAACAGACCAGCCCCGAAAGGCTGCAAGAGTTGTTGGACTATGGCCGACGCCTGGTGGAGGAGGAAGAGGCCAGCCCGGCCGGTTAAAGTTCTTTTCCACCAACCCTCCCGTTAGGTTCTTCTTGAAGGACTACGCCTCCCAGACCCCCCATCGGTGCAAGTTATCTTTCCCTGGTTGCTTCACCTTCCCAATCACTCAAAAGAAAGTTGAGCAACCCACTGCCGCTATGCTGAGCACTGCCCTGAGCTTGACGAAGGCACTCTCGAAGCAAGAGCGTCACAAGCCTCAATGACCGCACACGAATCCCCAGACAAGCTCTCCGAAGAAGCCTGGAGTCCTTCCGACAAGTTGACAGCATACGCATGTCATTCTGAGCGCAGCGAAGAATCTCGCTATCGCTTATTTATACAACAGTCGGCAGGCTGCAAAAAAGGCCGGGGCGACCACCTCTTGACTGCCCGGCGCGGAGGGTTGAAAATGAGGCCACGAGCGAGGAAAGGTATCCATGCCAGTTAAGATAACCCTGTTCTCGGATTACATCTGCCCCTACTGCTTCGTGGCCGCTTCCCGGCTCGAGCGGATATCCAGGGAGGTCCCGTTGGAGGTGGAGTGTAGGGGTGTGCAGATTCACCCGGAAATCTCTCCCGAGGGCGAGCCGATGTCCGACGGGCTTCGGAGCAAGCTGTCTTTCCCCGAGGGATCAATCCAGCATTTCGTCACCGACGAGGGCCTGGAGTTCAGGGTGCCTACGGTGGTGCCCAACACCCGCCTGGCCTTGGAGGCTACCGAGTACGCCACCGAGCAGGGCAAATTACCCCGTTTCCACCGCGCGGTCTTTGAGGCCTACTGGCAGCAGGACAGAGATATAGGCAAGGCAGAAGTGCTGTCGGAAATCGCCCGGGAGGTGGGCCTAGACGCCACGGGGCTAGAACAATATCTCGAGAAAGGCACGGGCAAGCCTCGGTTACAAGCCAATGTGGGGGAGGCCGCCACCTGGCAGGTGGTGGGGATGCCCACCTTCGTATTCGCCGGCCGTTTCCTTCTGGAAGGGGTACAGGCCTATGAAGTGCTCAAGCGGGCCGCTCTCAAGGCCTCCGAGCAATAAGCTGTTATTGCGGACACCTTGACATGCTTTACGGTCAGGAAAACAGGTGGGAGTCCGTGCAGCCGGAAACCTGAGCATCGGGGCCGCCTATACAGTCCTGCCTATTCAGTCCAAGAGATGGTGAAGTACCCAAGTTCATAGGTCTCCACAGCTTGTCGGGTTACAACGCGGATGATTTGAAGGTATTTTTGAAGGTATTATGGAGAACGACTGGAAAAGGTGTGGGGAAAAGAGGCCGACCGGCCCCCCAGGATCCCCATTGGGCATTTGAATGCTATCGCTTGGTAAGCGCTAAGAGGACAGGTAGCGGGAGCCCAGGCGCACCAGAAACTCAGCCTCCAGGTCCAGGCTGGCGATGTCTATACGCTCGTTACGGCCATGCATGGTCTCCCGCAGGCTTTGGTCAAACCCGGGGGCGAAGACCGAAACCCCGTAGGCCGGTATCCCTGCCCGCCGTAGGAAACGGGAATCGGTGGCGCCGGAGGAGAGGCAGGGCAGGCATTCCACATCTCCGGCCACCTCAACTAGGGTGTCTCGCAGTATCTTGTAATGGGGTGACTCGGAGGGGGAGAAGGTAGGGGTCTGAAAATTTGGTAGGCTTACTTCAATCCCCTCGCCCGCCAGCTTCTGAACCAGCCTCATAACCATATCCTGGTCCTGGCCGGGAAGTACGCGCACATCCACCTCGGCCTGGCATTCATCTGGCACAATGTTGGTCTTGTTGCCCCCGTGAATAGCATTGGGGGAAAGGGTCATGCGGCTGATGGCCTTCAGGTAAGCCACGAAGGCCTTTCCAGAGAAAGCCTCCACAACCTCATCCACGGTCTCCGGGGTTACTTCCCCGGGCACACCCTGTAGCCGGGCCAGGGAGGAGATAAGGGTGGTTACCTCCGGGATGAGGGTTGTCTGAGGCTGGTAGTCCGCGATGCGCACCACCGCAGCCGCCATGCGGGCTACGGCGTTGTCCCCCAGGTGAGGTACCGAGCCGTGACAAGAGACCCCCCGTGAGCGCAGCCGGCTCCAAGCGGTGCCCTTTTCGCCCACCTGTATGAAGTAGGCGGTACGGCCTCCAAGCTCCAGGGGTTCTGCACCGCCCTCGTTGACCACAAAATCAGCCTTCAGCAACTCAGGCCGGTGCGCAACTAGATAGTCAACTCCCAACATTCCGCCCATCTCCTCGTCGGCGGTGGTGGCCAGTATTAGCCTGCCGCCCAGCCGCCCGGTAGTAACAAGCTGCAGAGCGGCATGAATCTGACAGGCCGTGAGGCTCTTGCAATCAATGGCACCACGGCCCCGCACATATCCACCGGTGATTTCGCCGCCGAAGGGGTCAAAGTCCCAATCGTCGGCGGCTGGCACCACATCGGAATGGCTGAGGAAGAGCAGGCTTCTGTTCCCCTGGCCCATGGAGGCGATAAAACTGCCCCGGCCCGGCTCCGGCTCCACTATCTCCCCAGCCACACCGAACCTGGAGAAGAGGTCTTTCAGGTAGTGGGCCTGTACCGTCTCCCCACCTGGGGGGTTAGCTGTACGCAGCCGGATAAGGTCAGACAGGATGTTCTCTACCGGCGGTACTGCTAAGGACATGTGCTTTCACCCCTCTTGGCAGATGCTACTGGACTGATATTATAACTGTTACCTTGGATACGCGAAAGGGTGTTGAGCACCCCGCAGCAATGGAATTATACCCAAAGTGGACCGCGCGGCTGGGGAGCTTGATGCGCAGAGCCGTAGCGTCGGCGGGAAGCGGTATCGGCTAAGTACATTACAGGGGGAGGGTAGCAAGCAAATATCCGAATACAACTTTCTCAGGAATATGTCTAAAAAATTTAAAGGAGGACACTTTAATGGATTTAGAGAAACGTGAAGACGAAAAGTGTATTAATACTTATCGTAGCGATTATGCTGATAAGCTAGGAATAATGGTAACTCATGGAAAAACCCTTCCTTCTCGAAACGAACGGCAGGATGCTGAAGAAGAAGCTGATGACGAGATAAAAATAAAAAAGGGTTGGGAGTCTGCCATAACCGAATCAGATGCTTTGCATAAAGTGTCTAGCAAGGATAAGAAACGGAGCGATGTAGAAGACTCATAGGATGAACATATAAAGGGGGATACTTTAATGAACTTAAAGAAACGTGAAGACGAAAAGTACGAAAGACATATATATTGGGATGGTGAAGAGTAGGTTGGTAAAGCCATTGGAGGCGAATATATAATTGGACCTCAGGGTACTGAAAGGGGAACGTAATTAATTGAATTGTTGACCAAGGATACTCGCCAGATAATGGCTGTGGCCACCGCCGACGGCCAGAAATAGGACAGCAATAAAAACCAAAAAGACCACTATAAAATGAAGGAGAATATTGGATAACTTGTAGAACTGTTGAAAAACGTAACGTACGGAGGAAACGTGGTGGGGCAGGATCGAGAACGGGCCATAGGGCTGATAGAGACCAGGGACTTTGTCCTCGCTATTGCAGCCTTTGAGAAGCATGGCTCAGCAACATATTACAATTCGCCACATGACAGAGGGCGATATCTCCGACGTGCTGGCCATCGACCGGGCACTGGTGGAGAACAAGAGGGTGCTTACCTACGCCGATCCCGCGGAGAGCTATATCGGGGATAACTTGGCAGCAAACTGGGTGGCCGAGACAGACAATACCGTGGTGGGATTTGCTCTTTGCTGGGTAGTAGAGCCAGGCTTGGGGACAATCGGGGGTGCCTGGATGGAGCTCCTTGGCGTGGACCCTGCCGCACATAGCAAAGGGGTGGGCAAGGCTACAGTAACTCACCTGAGGGACTACTGCTCTAGGCGCAGTGAGTAGTTTATAGCATCTCCCGGCAGTAGTCCCTCAGGCGGCCCCCCGGGTAAGCCCCATGCCCTCTAGGAACGACTCGAAGCCCTCCTCCACCTTGGGACGGTCAAAGTCCCGGGGGTCACAGTAGCTGGCCTCGTATACCATGCTAGGTATGCCCATCTCCTGCAGAATAGGGCGGGACTCCAGCATGCCGGGGGTAACGCCGTGACAGCTACGGTCCAGGTTAAAGACCACCCCATCGGCGTGCCAGTCCTTGGCCAGGGCCATGAGGTGCTTCACCCGGGGGGCAAGCTGCATCTCCACCGCATTGGGCCAGTACTCGCTATACAGCCGGGCTATGGAACGCAGTGCATCGCCACGATCCTTGAGGGTGATACCCTGCTCCTCCAGATTGTTGGCCGCACGCCAACTCCCGTTTTCAAGGACCTCCCAGGCGGCATAGATGTTAAAGGCGTTGCGCCCGGCAACAAAGACAGCGCCGTAGGGCACCCCAACCCGCAGGATAACGCCGGGTGCCCAGGAGCCGCAGGAGAACTGGGGCCACTGTCCCTCGTGGATAAGGCGTACCTTCTCCACACCCAGTGCAGCTATGTTGTTGGCCACCCGGTCCTTCAACTCGGCCAAAAGCTCCTCCAGCACCGGAGTCAGGTCTGCGCTGCGGGTCTTGCCCACCTGCAACATCACATTCATAGAGCCAATCATCCTCAGGTCAATGGGGCTGGGGACATGGCGGGTCAGTTCTAGGATGCGCGCCCACAGCACCCGGTTTCGCCAGTCAATGTGAGTGGCCTCTATCAGCAGCTCATCGTTGTATGTGCGGCCGGTGACTTCCTCCATCCAGTGGATGGCATCATCCATCTGGCCCGCAAAATACTCCTGGGAGGCAGGGTCAGTCCAGCCGGGGATTTCCACCATGTGGTAAGGGATATCGTAATGGTCGCTCATCTCTCGGGCTATTTTGCTCTGGGCGATGCACACATGCATTTCCAGGCAAAAGTCCAGAGGGATGCGTTCCCCGGAGCGGCTGAGGTTGTGGAAACCCAGGTATATGGAGCCTAACTGGGCGCGCAGAGTGGCGCAGGTATCTGGGCCGAAGCCCCTGGCCTCCGCCGCCTCGCAGCACTGGGCAGCCAGTGCATTGTCATCCATAATGCGCCCAAAATTGGGCCCCAGGGTAAACACCGCCACATCCCCCAACCCGGCTGGCAACGGGCTTGCCATGTCCACCAGGCCCAGGATGGTAACCTTGCCCTCCTGCTTCGCAGTCCAGATGTTTTTGGCGTGCTTTCGCCGAACCTCTTTAATCTTGCCCCATGTCTCCAGGGGCTTAACCTCGTATTCCCCGGGCTTCTTCCATTCTGGTTTTGTCTGAGTTACCGTCGCGATGGGGTCAACCATGGTGCGCCTCCTCCTGCATGCTATAGGGCCTCTACTCGCATCATCTCCAGGAAAGCCTCCACGCGTGTGCGGAACTGGCCAAGGGGGTTAACGATATCGCACTCCAGAACGATGGAGGGAATATCCTTTTCCCCCAGGGCCTTTATGATGGCAGGGGTATCGTACTCGTGGGGGTCACAGAACTTGTTCCGGGCGAAGATAACCCCCTGGACGCCGTAATCGGTAGCCAGGCCGACCACATGGGGGGGCCGGCTGCGTTCCCGGGTGGATATGTCCTTGATGGG
>PVBE010154090.1_pt1 | contig 36140 bp, 33 predicted proteins | sample 1631181 | NCBI WGS metagenome assembly PVBE01 (sample SAMN08397723, study PRJNA350692) | Marine metagenome, whole genome shotgun sequencing project. | isolation source: water | place: Pacific Ocean | collected 2012-04
CAATCTCCTGCAGGTCTTTACTGTTCTTGACATTTGCAGTCACCAACACGCCCCGTTGGATTCGGAACCACTTTTTTTCAATGCCATGGGCAACCAGTGGGGCGCAGTTGATACCAATAGCGGCGAACCACTTCAGGTTCCTAACTTCCACCTGGCAACGGGATAAACCAAACCAGGCACCGAACCCCAGTGCCTGAAAGTACTGTTTGATGTAATAGGTTTCCGAACCAGTTGAGTAGCGAAATACCTGGCTCTGTCTGCCCAGAGAAACTCTGTCTTCGTGGTTGTTGAAGGCCTTCTCGAATGAATTCACAGCATTGGCGAAACCGCTGTTTAGCCAGGGCTTCTCGATATCCCAGGTAACGCTCTTCGACATAGTAAGTATTGGGTTTGAAAGGAAGCTATTGCAACAAATTCTGCTCTGGAATAAAAACGATTTCTGCCTTTCTTCCTGCCCGGTTGTACCTGCTTGCTTCTACCTGCTGGATGGCGAGGTTGTCGAGTGAAGTACTACTGATACAGGGGTCCGATCCCAACCGGATTTCTCCACTCGGAATTTCCCCAACTGGCTTGATTTTCTCTCATTCGGTCGTTTCCTTAAGTATGTTTGCCTGTTAGTCGTGTTTGCCGGTTGCAGCCACCAGGAAATTCAAAAAAGCTTGAGAGCGAACCGAGTACTGCAGGTGTTCCCGAGCCCAGGCTGGCACGCCATGAAGCACCAGAAGATCAGACCAGCTGCGCCGGGAATCGACGGTGAATTCACCTGAATCAATGGATAAGGATGTTCTGGCTTATTCACGAGAACATGCACCAGAAACCAGGCCACTACCAACTTCACTCTGGATGCCGGTGATGACGACCTGTTCAGTTGCCGACCTGGCGTTTTTAATCATGATAAACGAGAAGAAGCTGAAGAGGGATATCGCCGATTGTTTGAACTCTGTGGGGGTTGTGAGTTACCTGTGAGTTTGGATATTGCGGTGGAGGTGCGTGAGTAATCTGGCATTAGGTCCCCACTTTCGTGAGGATGACATTACTTCCGCGGGGATAACAATTGTTCACAATCAATCTAACCTCGAAAAAACAACAACCCCCCTCTGAACCTCAAAACACTCAACTTCCGACCCAAGCTCATCCCACCTTGGTGTGCCATTCACTCCCAATGCCAATCTGATTCTCTGGGCCAGTTCCGGGACAAAAGGCGTCGCCAGTATCGACACATCCCTGATCGCAAGGCAGCAGACCCAGAGTATTCGAGCTTGTAGATCCAGTTCAGTAATTTTCCAAGGTTGCTGCTGCTGAAGGTAGCCGTTAATCGCCGATGCGCAGTTGATGAATGCTTCCGCACCCCTGGCAAAGTTGAAATTAGAGAACGCATCCTCCGTTTCTTTGGTTGCTTCGTTAACTGTGACAAGTAGAGTCTCGTTGAAGTTGACTCCGCTTTTGGGCCTTGAAAGGCAACCACCGTGATTTTTGCTGATCAGGCTCACAACCCTGCTGACAAGGTTTCCCAGATTGTTCGCCAGATCTGTATTCAGTGTCTGATGCAGGTGTGAAGAATTATAATCGACGTCCGACCCGAGACCGACGGTCCTGAGAAAATAGTACTTAAGACCATCGGGACTGTATTTATCCGTCAGGTCAAGTGGGCTGATGATCGTTTTAGGATTTGATTTCGATATCTTCTCGCCTTCAATCGTTAACCAGCCGTTGACGATCAGCGATCTGGGTAATGGAAGCCGTGCCGATAAAAGGAGTGCAGGCCAGTAGACCGCGTGAAAAATCAGAATATCCTTGCCGATGAAGTGAACGGCGTTTTCCCACCAGGATTCAAATTCACTCGTCGCGGACTCCAACGCGGACACATAGGCCACAAGCGCATCGATCCATACGTACAGGACAAGCTCTGGATCATCAGGTACGGGAATTCCCCATTTCGTTGAACTGCGAGAAACGGAAAGGTCTCGTAACGCTTCTCCCTTCAGGAAAGACAAAACCTCATTTCGGCGCTGGACAGGCAGAATGAATTCGGGATGGGATTCGATATGATCAATCAGTTTATCCTGATAGCGACTCAGGCGGAAAAACCAGCAGGTTTCTGAGAACTGTTCCAGGGGTTTCTTGTGGATGGGACAGGTTTTACCTTTTGTGAAATATTGCTCGCATTCAACACAGTAAAGTCCGCTGTACTCACCGGGATAGATATCTCCGGATGCTGTCAGCCTGTACCAGAAATTGAGAACGCTCTGTATGTGCGCTGACGCTGTGGTTCTCTCAAATAGATCGACCTGAATATCCAGATCAGACCAGAGTTGTCTGAATTCATGACTTATTTTGTCCACAAATCGTTGCGTAGCGACTTCATTCCGTTTCGCAGTGCGTTCAATTTTCTGACCATGTTCATCGCTGCCTGTCGCCAGCAAGACCTCGTCACCCCTTAGCTGCCGGTATCGTTTGTAGCAGCTTGCCAGAAACGTGGTGTAGGCATGTCCTAGATGAGGGGACCCGCTTGCATAATAGATTGGCGTTGTCAGGAAAGACTTCGTCGCAACGGCAGTAGATATTGGTGGTTCGTTAATTTCAGTATTCATGTTCTTCGCTCCATAAAAAAACCCCGGGAAGTCATACCTTCCTGGGGTTTTGGAATTTCGCTCAGAACGCCCGGAAGGTGTGACTTACCTTCCGGGAAACAATAGAAAGTCAGCCCACAGTAACAACCATAGGCATCATCATTTCTTGTCGTAATAAGTTGTGATTCATTTCACAGCTCCCATTTAACGCGCACATCATATTGCGTGTATGGGCTAAGTCAAGTGATTTCATATCGACTATCATGCGAAAATCCAGTCGACCCATCACTGAGAAGAAATCCATGAGTAATGTCAGTCTCCATGCTTTCGTTTCCGGTCGTGTTCAGGGGGTGTTCTATCGTGGATCTCTGGAGAAACAGGCGGAACGGTTAGGACTGACTGGTTACGTCAGGAATCTTGCTGATGGGAGAGTGGAATATCTGGTATTTGGTGATCAGAGTTCAGTTGATGAATTATTGGATTGGAGTCGCCGGGGGCCGATTGCAGCGAAGGTGGCAGATGTTGCGGTGGTCGAATACTCAGGTGATGAGCAATTCAGTGATTTCATGATCAGGTACTGAGAAAACGCTACAAGAAACGATCTGGAGCAATGTCTTCTATATGGAGACTGGCCTCTGCATCAGTGATGAGATTCTGCTGTCCTGTGATCAGGTAACAGGCAATATCTGATAGCCCAGGCGCTGTCTGGACCCCATAGCCACCCTGTCCGGCCAGCCAGAAGAACCCCTTTATTCTGGGGTCAAAACCGGTGACGAATGTTTTGTCCGGCGCGAAGCTGCGCAGACCCGCCCAGCGATGGTTTATCTTCCTGACGTCGAGTTGGATCACCTGTTGAACACGATCAACCGCCAACGCCAGATCCAGCTCTTCTGGCTGGGCGTCACAGGGGTTTGATGGCGTTTCATCTGCCGGGGATATCAATATCTGCCCCGCTTCCGGCTTAAAGTAAAACTGCTCGTCAACATCAACGACTACTGGCCATCCGGAAATGTCGTGATCTGCAGGTGGATCTACGAGCAGGGCGGTGCGGCGCAGGGGCGAGATGCCCAATCCTGTCAATCCAGCAGTTTTGGCAATAACATCAGCCCAGGCGCCAGCGGCGTTGACGACAACATCCGCTTCGAATTCACCATTGTTGGTGGTTACTTTCCATATACTCGAATCTCTGGTTAATGCAGTGACTCTGGCGCCGGTTATCACCTGACCTTTGTTGGAACGAATCAGTTTTAAGAAACCCTGCATGATGGCATCGACATCCAGATCACCACCGGTTGAATCGAGTGCGCCGGTGCATGTCTGGTTTGCGTCAAAGATCGGGATTCTTCTGGCAAGCTGCGATGTACTGAGATGCGATAGATGTCTGTGGTCAGCTAGCAAAGACCTGAGGGAATCAGATTGGTGGTGCCGTGCGATAAATACAGTATCTCTCTGTCGCAGTAAGGGGACGTTGCTGAACCCAGCGGGGGGAGATCTGTAGAAAGATTCGCTGAAGCCGGTAATATCCCTGACTATCTGGTTACCGTAGGCTGGTGCGAAGACAGCGGCTGATCTGCCTGTAGCGTGGTAGCCGGGTTGAGATTCCATCTCAAGCAGAATAACCCTGCAGTGCACGGCTAACTGCGCCGCCAGTGAGGTTCCGGCAATACCGGCACCGATGATAATCACATCAGAATTTGAGGACATTTTTCTTTGCCTTCAGTGCGCAGTGATTGAACTGGAAATACTGGCAGTAACAATCCCGACTGGTGTCCTTGAATGGACTCACGCAGGTCAGATCACACTGACTGAATGTCAGACATTCAGACAACATAGCTTGAATATACGTCGTTTACTGCGTTCAAGCCGTCTTGGGGTAAGGGGCCTAATTCAGCTGCAGCGAGTGCTTCGTCCAGATATTCAGGTTCCGCAAGTCCGATAACAATACAGGACAGGCGATTCTGGGCCAGAGCGAATCTGAGCGCGGTCTGCGCCCGGGTGCCGTAGTCTTCATTGATGGACTGAAACATTGCCTGTGCCTTGTGAGTTTCACTCTCGACCGTATCGCCGGGTGTAAGCGGCTGTTCTCTGCCGTGGCGTTCGTCGGTGGCAATGATACCGGCAGAGAACACCCGAATATTCATCGGTGCAACCTGATGCTCAATGCAAGTGTCGATGATGCCGGTGAAATTATAGTGAGGCCAGTTCGCGGGCATGGATCTTCCTGCTGATGGATTGAGCAGGTTGTAGTAAACCTGTGCAGAAGCAATACGATTACTTTTGATTACTTTGGTCAGTGCAGTGACATCACCAAGCGCTGTAATACCGATGTGATCAGTGAGCCCAGCGTCCCGCAGGGCCTCCATTGCGTCGAGTACACCGTAGGGTTTAAGCACATCGCCAAGACCGATAGTGCGTCCCTCGGTTTGCTGACCAATGCGATTGTGCAGCTGCAGCAGAGTTACCTTATCTGAATCGAGACGCTGCAGACTCTCTGTCAGGCTGCGTTCAATCTGACCGACGACATCAAACATGTCGCGGGTGTCGACATTGACCTTGGTTGAGATGTAGGGTTTTTGATCGATTTCTTTTAATATCCAGCCCAATGCTTCCTCCGATCTGCCCTGGCCATAGGAAGGCGCAGTATCGATCCAGTTAATACCGGCTGACAGAGCACGCTTGACGGTTGCCAGCCGGGTGTCGTCATCTTTGTCAATCAGAAGACCACCAACCGCGCCACCCCCGAGTACCAGTTCGGAGATAGAAAGGCCTGTGGCCCCGAAAGCTCGATAGTTCATTGTTTTGCAGACACCTGGGTAGTTGGCGTTCTCTGTGACTATATCATGGGTTGAGAGAGTAACTTTGGTATGATGTGTGGTAGCTGATTTGTGGTGAGGTCCTGTTTTGATTCGTCTGCTTTTTATGTTGTTTATGGCGAGTATGTCGTTGTTTAGTTTTGCTGATAATGTTTCTTTCGAAGAGTGGTTAGAGGGTATTCGGCAACAGGCGACCGAGAAAGGTATTCAGACTTCGACACTTAAGGTGCTTGATGGGTTGACACCTGATCCGAGAGTCTTGAAATTTGATCGCGCACAGCCTGAGTTTGTACAGACGTTCGAAGAGTATCTGACTGCGCGAGTAACACGGTATCGAATCGATACGGCACGAAAGTACTTCCAGGAGAACCGGAACAAACTTGAAGAAATTGCCGGGGCTTACAGTGTTGATGCACAGTATCTGATTGCGTTCTGGGCTCTGGAATCAAATTTTGGTCAGTACCAGGGTAAGTACTCCATAGTTCGCTCGTTAGCAACACTGGGCCATGATCCGAGACGATCCGGCTTTTTTACCCGTGAATTGTTCAACGCACTCCAGATCCTTGATGAAGGACATGTTCCCGCCGAAGAGTTTGTCGGGGGCTGGGCAGGTGCTATGGGGCAGAACCAGTTCATGCCATCCAGCTTTTTAAGCTATGCCCAGGACTATGATGGAGATAGCAAGAAAAACATCTGGAGTAATCGGAATGATGTCTGGGCCTCCATTGCCTACTACCTGAAGCAGCATGGCTGGAAGCGAGAGCAAAAGTGGGGAGGTGCGGTTAAGTTAACGGATGAAATCGAGTTCGATAACCTGCGCCCTCAAAAAGTCCGCAAAGGATGCCGGGCTTATCGACATCACACCCGGGTGTTGTCTATCGCTGAATGGAAGAAACTTGGCGTGCAAACCGAGAGGCTGGCTGAGGCTGATGAATATGCGATGGTCATACCGGATGCAGGTGAAAGCAGTGCATATCTGGTTGGGCCAAATTTCAGCAAGATCCTTGCATACAACTGCGCGAACAAATATGCGGTATCAGTGGGATTGCTGGCTGACGAGATTGTGCGCCAGGTAGGGCGCTGATTTGATCTGTGTGGTTTGACGTGCGCGGCCCAGCTACGCGTCCCGACCTACGTGGCCCGGGAAATCATAAAGCTGGCCTCTGTTTCGGCGACTAGTTGATCATTGTCGGTTCTTGTCATTTTGCCTCTCATGACGATCAGGCGACGTTTTTGTTTTATGCATTGACCCTCAAGTTGTACAGTTGTTCCTGTCGGTAGTGAATCCTTGTACCGAATATCACATTTTGCGGTGAATGCTTTAATACCCTTTAGGTATATCCAGTTCGCCATAACATCATCCAGCACGCTGAAAATGATACCCCCGTGCGTGACGTTATCGTAACCACAGTGGATGTCTGAAGGTGTGAATTCCGATCGGCAGATATCGCCGTCGAGTCTGAATACGAGCTTTAGTCCAATGGGATTGCCAGGTCCGCAGACAAAACAGCGATTCGCATCAGATCTGAATATTTCACTCACGAGCTTTTCCTATATTGGCAGAGTCGAGATATCATAAAGCTCAATGCCTGAGTTGTCGTGTCTGATAGAGGCTGAGACTTGTACCACAGTGGTAATGAAATATACGATGTGCCAGGGGTATTTCCCGATCAGCCATGAACCAGAAATTAAGATGAGGAACAGGAAGGCAAATGACCGATAAAAAAGTAATCAGCTTTGACGATGCCAAAGAACCTCATGTTCATCGAAGACGAGACAAGAGTGCTGCTGACTTCAGAGATGCCTTTCGGGAAGCCCGGCTTGGAAGCGAAGCTGAGAAAAAGAAGCAGAAAAAGAAACGACGCAAGAAGAAGAAAAAGTAGCTAGCTTGAGAGTGCGGACTGTATTGCACTCCTGGCTTGTTGAGACAGTTCGCCGATGCCATCAATGCCTATTCCTTCAGTTGAGATAGGTTTACAGAATTCCAGCATGACTCTGCCAGGCGACAGGTGCAGTGAATCCGGTGCCAGAATATCTCGAGCACCGTGTATCGCAACGGGGAGAACAGGTAAGCCCAGTTCCTGCGCAAGTCGGAAGGCGCCAATCTTGAAACTTTTCAGTTCTCCCGTTCGCGATCTCGTTCCTTCTGCAAAGAACACCACACTTGTGCCATTGCTGATCTTCTCTCTTGCATTTTCTATTGAAGCAACAGCAGCTACTGTGTTTTTTCGATCAATCAGAATATGTCCCATTGACTCCGCTGCCAGTCCGAAGACTGGTATGGATCGCAGTTCCTGTTTCATCACCCATTTGGTGTTCAGTCCCGAGAATCCATACAACACATAAATATCTACCAGACTCTGATGATTCGCGACGATGACATACGACTGACCCGGATCGATCTGATCTCGATCTTTTACAGTTACCTTCATCATCGAGACGAGTGCATTGAGTTTCGCCCAGGTTTTTGCAAGGACTCTCGATGCGAAATCAGGTGCACCTAAAAACGACAATATGATAATCGTGCCGCCGATAACAAAGGTTGATAGTCCCAGAAAGGGCACGACGACAACCCACTGGTATATAAAAAATGGGATTCGCAAGAGCGGAAAATCCTGTCTGATAAAACCGGACGAGTTCAAACTGTCTCCGATGAATTGCTATAGCGTACATTCTATGCTGGTCAGCAGCCTTATGAAAAGAGGTCATGGTTTTCGGTCAATTCAACCGAGTTGAGGGAGTGGGAGAACTTGTCAAAAGGGGTGTAGACAGAAATGCCCCGGAGAAAGGGTGTTGGAAAGCTACTGGCCTGCGCGACCATAAAACGTGCCAGGGAGCTTCAATCTAAATGTTTGTATCTGGAAACAAATTCCAGGCTGGCACCGGCACTTGGCTTATATGGACTGCTGGGATTTGTTCGTAAACCTTCACTCTTACTTATCTGGCCCGGTTGTCCCGCCCGGTGCAGTTGTGACATCAGCACTTTTTTGTATCCGGTGCATTCGTTATGCTAGACCTCCCTCAAGCTGCGAGTCCCCATCATGCTAAATCTATCCATACCTGCCCATATCGAACCACTGCGCAAGCAAGTCCTCGATTTCATCGAGAACGAAGTCTACCCGGTAGAAGACATTCTGCTTGAAAACAAGGTGGACGAACGGCGCGGTGAGACGCTTAGTGATTTAATGCAAAAAGCCAAGGACCAGGGATTGTGGGCGCTTGGCCATCCCAAGGAGATTGGTGGCGGTGGTTTACCTTTCATGGATTATGTCTTTATCAACGAGGTTGTGGGCAGATCTGAAGCCGCAACCGTTGCTCTGGGCACCCACTCCCTGCAAGACTCGATCATGCTGCATCGCTATGCCAGCGACGAATGGCGAGAAAAGTACTTAAAACCACTGGTGGATGGCGAAGTATTTCCAAGTTTTGGTATGACAGAACCTGAAGTTGCCGGTTCCGATCCAACAAAACTGCAGACTTCAGCGGTACTCGATGGTGATGACTGGGTTATCAATGGTCGGAAGTGGTTTACATCAGGTGCCGGAACTGCAGCTTATACAACTGCAATGGTCCGCACGGAACCAGATGCACCTGATCATTCCGCTTTCTCCATGATCGTCGTACCGACAGATACAGAGGGTTACAACATCATCAGAGATGTCAAAGTAATGGGTGCCTATGATGGTCATTATGAAGTTGTCTATGACAACGTACGCATCCCTAAAAACAATCTGTTAGGACCTCGAGGTCAGGGATTCAAGATTGCCCAGGATCGACTGGGTCCCGGCAGAATTTTCCACTGCATGCGCTGGCTGGGTCAGGCACAACGAGCATTTGATCTTATGTGTCAGAGGGCCAATGGCCGAGTCGCCTTTGGTAAAACATTGGGAGAACACCAGCAGATTCAGAAATTTATTTTCGATACAGCCGCAGAGATCCAGGCATCCCGGTTACTGACATTGCATGCTGCTCAAAAGATTGATCAGGGTGATGAGGCGCGAATTGAGATTGGGTTAATCAAGGTTTACGGCGCAAGCATGCTGCACAACGCTATCGATCGGGCGATTCAGGTTCATGGGGCCCTGGGTGTTACCGAGGACACACCGTTGGAGCGAATGTATCGGCATGCCCGGTTTGCTCGCATCTATGACGGGGCCGATGAAGTGCACGTTATGACCACTGGCAGGCGAATACTTCGTCAGTATGCCGATGGCGGTACTTTTGACTTTGGGCTGCGCTAGGTTTTAGGCAGTAATTGCCGCATCTCAATCAATCGGCTGTCAGCCGGGGCTGCAGCGCGAACTGGTGAAATGGCCCGCTGTTCTGAATAATGCATTGAGTCTGGCCAGCGGTGTCCGTCGATGGCGCCTGGTTTAACGCCCGTTAAATACAGGTGGCTCCTTGTTGACGAAAGCTTTCACGGCAGCCTTGTGATCATCGGTCTGGAAAGAGAGCATCATATGGCGAGCCTCAAGATCAAAAACGTTACTCAGCGCCGCGTCCTGCGCCGCATTCAGGTTCTTCTTGATAAAGCCGATGGCAGTGGTGGGTAGTCCTGCAAGATAGACAGCATAGGCTTTTGCTTCAGCTTCAAAAGTGTCTGCGCTCGCGACCTTACTCACCAGACCCATTTCAAAGGCCTCTTGTCCTGAAATCACGTCCGCAGTGAAGTAGAGTTCTCGTGCTTTCGCCGCGCCGACCAGGTGGGGCATGAAGAAGGATCCGCCGTAATCACCGGAAGCTCCGATTTTGGAGAAGGCGGTTGTAATCTTTGCTGTGTCCAGTGCGAACCTCAGATCACAGGCCAGTGCCAGAGACAATCCGGCCCCGGCAGCAGGTCCAGGGATCACAGCCAATGTTGGCTTTGGCATCTCATGCAGTTGTCGGCTCAAATTCATCGAGGCTCTCAAGCCTTCGATGCGCTCGTCTACGGTAATCGCCGGTTTCTCATTCTGACCCTCAACATTGACATCTGCTGCGAATCCTTTAACGTCGCCACCGGCACAAAAAGCGCCACCGGCACCGGTCAGGACCATGGCACGAACGTTAGTATCATCTGCGACGCGGGTTACTGCTTCATTCAGCGCAGACATCATCGGACCGCTCATGGCATTCCGCGCTTCCGGTCGATTCATGGTCAGCGTACAGACGCCGTCTTCAAAAGTTTCGATTAAATCGGACATGTTCTCACTCTTCTGATGTTGAATGACTGCCATAGTAACAATTTTCCGGCTGCTGTGAATTCCTTATTGTGACCGCGATTGTGACCGCGATTTCTGACCGGAATCCAGGTCGAAGCAGGCCATCCCGTCTCCGCCGAAAGTGCCCATGTACAAGCCATCAATAGAATTCTCGATGGAAGACGGCCAGGCAGCAGGAGGAAACAACGAAAAGTCGTAAACTTGAGTAGACTCTAAAACTGACCGCCAAGCTAAAAAGGATGCAGCACTGCGCCAGCATCGTTAACTATTTGCCCTGAACAATTTCAATGCTGACACCATCCGGCGCTGACACGTAGCAGATGGGATTGCCGGGAGTGAAATCCCAGGGTTCGACCAGAAATGTCGCGCCTTTCTCACGAATCTTCTCACAGTAAGCACGCAAATCACCCTTAAAACTGAACCCGAAGTGATCGGTTCCCCATTCGTTGTGACTGGAATAGCCTTCATACTCTTTCATTCCGCGAGTCGAAACCGGATTCTCGCCTGGGCGCTGGCCGCGAATAAGGATGTTGATACCGCCAAGGTTCAGATTAATTTGTGGCGCATCCCGCAACTCGTATTCTGCTCTGAGACTTGCCCCGAGAACGTCGACATACCACTTTGCTGCAGCGCCTGGATCCTGGCTGACGAGATGGATGTGATCAAAGCTGAGTTCGAGATCCGACACGAGGTTTTCCTTGCGATGATTTTTCATGACATTAAAACACGACCTGCGGTGATACTCACTGTTATGATCCGCGTAAGCGAAAACAATCAGGAGCATACAAGTGGCAGATTTTGAGAACATCGTTTATGAAGTCGAGAACGGCCGGGCAAGGATTACCCTGAACAGACCCGAGAAGTTGAATGCGCTGAGTCTGGAACTTCAATCGGAAATGAACGAAGCACTTTGGGAGGCCGACAACAATAACGACGTGCATTGCGTGATTCTTCGTGGTGAGGGCAGGGCTTTCTCGGCGGGATATGATCTGACCGGTAGTGGAGGTCGGGTACCCGTCTCTCGCATTCAGTCAAGTGAAAATAGCTACCGGGGAGGGAGGTCAATTGATGATGACGCCTGGCAACTGGAACGAGCCCAGCGATATCGTATGGCGATCTTTGATATGCACAAACCTGTGATTGCCCAGGTGCATGGGTACTGTCTGGCAGGTGGTACTGACGTCGCGCTGCTGTGTGACATGGTGATCTGCTCTGACGATACCAAGTTTGGTTTTCCGCCTGCACGTGATCTGGGCGCATTGCCTAACAATATGTGGCTATACAATATCGGACCGCAATGGGCGAAACGGTTAACGTTAACAGGCGATACCATCAATGGACCTGAAGCCCAGCAGATCGGGCTGGTACTAAAATCGGTACCCATGGAATACCTAGAACAGGAAGTTGAGCAACTGGCAGATCGCCTGCAGATGATAGATCCGGATCTGCTGTCTGCAAACAAGAGAATTATCAACACTGCACTCGAACTGATGGGTGCGCGAACTCTGCAAAGAATGGCGGCTGAAAATGATGTGCGCGGTCATAACACCAAAGGTGCGGCGGGATATATGAAGTCGTTTCAGGAGAAGGGATTGAAAGAGACCTTGCGCGAGAGAGATGCTAAGTTTGGGGACGGCCGGGTCCGGGTAAATGGACCGGAACTGAGAGATAAGGAAGGAAGATTGATTGAGTAATTGTGGATGTATCGGTTTTTTTTTCTTCTAATATTCACCGTTTCATTTCAGACGTTTGCTGAAGATTGTTCTCGCGGTGATCTTGATCCACGCTTCTGTGATCGAAACGGGGACATGGTGGCTGACGCGTCATCTGAGGGTGAAAGATCGCTTAATCCCAGGGTTCTCATATTTGCCTATACACCTGTGGAAGATCCTGCAGTGTACCGTGATGTCTGGTCAGAATTTCTTGATCACCTGTCAGGAATAACCGGTCTAAGGGTCGTTTTTTTCCCTGTTCAATCCAATGCGGCGCAAATTGAAGCGATGCGATCAGGTCGGCTCCATGTGGCCGGGTTTAATACAGGCTCGACACCACTGGCTGTCAACTGTTCAGGATTTGTCCCTTTCACTATCATGGCGAGTGCTGATGGCAGCTATGGTTACGAGATGGAAATAGTCACATACCCGGGCAGCGGGATTCAGTCGGTCGCTGACCTGAAGGGGCGCACCATTGCATTCTCGTCTCCAACCTCCAATTCAGGATTCAAAGCGCCCATTGCCATTCTCTCCTCGGAATTTGGATTGGTCGCGGGTAAAGATTATGACTCAGTATTTTCAGGGAAACATGACAATACCTTGCTGGGTGTGGTGAACAAAGATTATGACGCTGGTGCGATGGCAAATTCGGTCAAGAGTCGCATGCTGGCACGAGGGGTGATCAAGCGAAATGATGTCAATGTGATTTATCAGTCTCAGAGTTTTCCTACTACTGCATTTGGTGCTGTTCACAATCTTGATCCGGTGATTGCCTCAAAGGTTCGCGAAGCGTTCGTTTCATTTGACTGGCAAAACACAAAACTCCTGGCGGAATTCAGGAAGTCAGGTGAATCGCAATTTATCCCAATTACCTACAAGGAACACTGGCAGGTGATCAGAGACATTGATGCTGCTAATCAGGTTTCATATGGTTGCCGCTAGTGTGGTCTGTCGTTTATGTTAAAACTTGAAAACCTCAGCAAACAATACGACAAGGGTGATGAGGCACTGAAAGAGATTTCCCTTGAGGTTCCTGCAGGTCAGATTGTTGCATTAATAGGTCCGTCTGGTGCGGGGAAGAGCACACTGATTCGTTGTATCAACCGTCTTGTCGAACCGACTACCGGAACCGTTGTGCTGGATGAGTTGAATATAACGAGCTTAAAGGGTCGAGCGCTCCGCCTGGCAAGACGTCAGATGGCGATGATATTTCAGGAATATGCACTGATCGAACGTCTCACGGTAATGGAAAATGTTCTGTCGGGGCAGTTAGGGTATGTTGGGTTTCTGCACAGCTTCTTTCGCCGCTTCCCTACCGAGATCGTCAATGAGGCATATGAGATATTAGGTCGTGTGGATCTGCAGGAGCATTTATACAAACGTGCGGACGAACTGTCAGGGGGACAGAGGCAAAGAGTAGGAATCGCCAGGGCGATGCTGCAGCGCCCCAGACTTTTGCTGGTCGATGAACCGACGGCCAGTCTTGATCCTAGAACCTCAAGGCAGATTATGCGTCTCTTGTCTGAGATTTGTCAGGAAAGAGATCTGACCGCACTGGTCAATATTCACGATGTGGCATTGGCCCAGGTATTTGTGGACAGAATTATTGGTCTCAAAAACGGTGAGATTGTATTTGATGGCAAATCTGACGAACTGGATGACGACACGTTGACGCATATTTATGGAAAGGAAGACTGGGCCACCCTGAGACAAACCGGCGCTGACGACAGTGCAGGTTCCATCAGAGGAGGTTCCATCAGCGAAAGTTCCGATGAGCATATGAGGGGATTGAGCTGATGTCTGAGCCGATCACGCCCTTCAACGCCGCTGATTGGCGACCCCCGTCCTTTATAGAATCTTCCATGCTCCGATGGACGCTGGGTCTGATGATGGCAGTGTATCTCAGCATTGCTGTTGGCAGCCTTGATGTTAACTGGAGCAGACTCGCCGAGGGCATGCAGCGGGGAGGTTGGTTTCTTGCGGCATTCACCAGCCCTGATTTCACCTCACAATCACGAGATATTCTGCTAGGGCTGGAAGAGAGCCTGACCATGACACTCGCAGCAACCGTCATCGGGGTCTTGCTGTCGATACCTGTTGCGCTGGGAGCGGCCGGAAATATTTCACCCGCTCCTGTGTATCTGCTATGTCGTGCCTTTATTGGCATCTCTCGAAGTTTTCAGGAGATCATTCTTGCGATCTTTTTCGTCGCAATGTTCGGCTTCGGACCTTTCGCGGGTCTGGTGACCTTGTCTGTTGCAACTATTGGATTTTTCGCAAAGCTGTTGGCTGAAGATATTGAAGCAATGGACCCCGTTCAGGCAGAAGCTATCAAGTCGACTGGTGCTGGCTGGTTGCAGTGGATCAATTATGGAATTCAGCCTCAGGTAATGCCTCGCATTATCGGTCTTTCGTTGTATCGCCTTGACATAAATTTTCGGGAATCTGCAGTGATTGGCATTGTAGGAGGAGGTGGTATTGGTGCAACGCTTAACACGGCCTTTGACCGATACGAATTTGAAACAGCAGCAGCCATACTTCTGATCATTATTGCCATCGTGATGATAGCCGAATACACATCAAGTATTGTGCGAGAGAAGGTCCAGTGATGTCTGATGAATTGATCTGGCGAAGACGAACCCGGCAACGTGATCTTATGGTGTGGTTCTGTTATTTGCTGGCAATCGCTCTATTTCTGTTCTGTCTTGAGCGAATCTCTTTCGCCACGGAGTGGTTCTTCGTGCAGGATGCGCCGAGAGTGGCAGCAGACCTGGGTTCGAGAATGGTGCCACCAAAATGGAATTATCTGCGTGAACTATGGATTCCACTTTGGGATACGCTGAACATCGCCACACTGGGCACTCTGTTAGCAGTTGCCCTGGCCACGCCGATTGCATTTCTTGCAGCGCGTAACACGACGCCTTCTATCAGATTTGTCCGGCCTGTCGCGCTGTTGATAATTGTCTCATCCCGTTCCATAAACTCCTTAATCTGGGGACTGTTGCTGGTGACGATAATCGGTCCAGGTGTGTTGGCTGGGATCATCGCGATTTCATTCAGATCCATTGGATTTGTAGCCAAATTGCTCTACGAGGCCATCGAGGAGATAGACGAAACACAGGTGGAAGCCATCGCCGCGACAGGTGCCAGCGCGACTCAGGTAATGACCTATGGCATATGGCCCCAGATTCTGCCAACCTTTGCAGGTGTCTCTGTATTCAGGTGGGACATCAATATTCGTGAATCCACCATACTTGGACTGGTCGGTGCTGGTGGTATTGGTTTGCAGTTACAGGCTTCGATCAACATCGTCGCCTGGCAGCAGGTATCCGTGATCCTGATCGCAATATTGTTGACAGTGGTTGTCAGTGAATGGGTTTCTGCCAGGGTCCGCCACAGCATTATTTAGGTGATTAATGAAGCGCACAAAAGTTCTGGCGAAATTCCTCGGGCTGTATTTCATAAGTACAGTCACTTACGCTGACTGCCAGCAGCATAAATCCATCGTTATTGCGCACCGTGGTGCCAGTGGCCATCTGCCGGAGCATACTCTGGCTGCTTTCAAACTGGCCATCGAGATGGGTGCTGATTATGTTGAACCGGATCTTGTTGTGACAAAAGATGGCGAATTCATCGTGCGGCATGAGCATTACCTGAGTCAGACAACAGATGTTGTCGATAAACCTGAATTCAGAAATAGGAAACGTAAACTCGGTGATCGGAGTGACTGGTTTTCGGAGGATTTCACAGTTGCTGAAATTGCCTCACTGAGAACTCGCCAGACGTTTAGAGGAAGATCAAAAGCACACGATGGCAGATACCCGATACCCACATTCCAGCAGGTTATTGACCTGGTCAGGCAAGAATCAGAAAGACTGGGCAGGCCTATAGGCCTTTATCCTGAAACCAAGCTGCCGGGTCACTTTCAAGATCTTGGATTTGATGTGGATGACATGCTTGTTTCTATACTCGATGAGAACGGACTGAATGAACCAGAGGCGAAAGTGTTTATCCAGTCGTTCGAACCTGGAATCCTGAAGTCTCTGAAAGGCAGGGTAAAGGTGCCCCTGGTTCAGCTGGTTAGCGCAGTGGAAGATCAGGTTGACAAAGGCGGTAACTATCAATCCAATATTCCACTTGCTGAATTGAGTCAATATGCTGATGGTGTTGGCGCTATAAAGTGGCTTATAGTGAACCAGCAGGGCAAGAGTAGTGACTTTGTGAGCAGAGCGAAGAGTCTGGATTTGTTTGTCCATGCATGGACTTTTCGAGAAGATGCATACCCGCAGAAACTGTTCAGCAATGGTGAAGAAGAGTTGACACTGTTTCTAAAGCTGGGTATTGATGGTTTCTTTACTGACTTTCCGGATACCGGTGTCAGTATCAGAGATGCTCTTATCGATGAATGTGGATGATACGAGCTTGTTTGAAGGACAATTCCGAACCAGATAACACCACAAAATAAAAACCTCAGGAGTGAGAAATGTTGAAGAGCAGCCAGTCAAAATTCAAGAGTCGTCCCTTCCTGGTGATGATCATTGCAGCCATCATCAGTTTAGTACCATTGATCTCACAGGCAGAATGTAGCAGTGAGGAAGTTGGTTATGTTGCCACTTTCGATGTTAAGCCTGATAGTGAAGCGGCATTCGAGGCTGCTATTACAAAACTAGCCGATAAGGTTATGCAAGTTGAATCGGGTGTAATCATGTACGCACCCTACAAGGGGGCAGGCAGCAAGTACTATATGCTCGAAAGATACAAAGACACCGCAGCCCGGCAGTCTCATGCAACATCCGATGAAGTCCGTGCCCTGTTTGGACCGCTGATGGCAACGCTGGCAGCACCCGCCGATATTCAGCCCATTAGCGCAATTTGTTCATAAATGGGACGTATTAACAGAGGTAGTTAACAAGCTGAGCTGACGAGAATCCGATTCGTCTTTGGATTCCCGGATTTTTCTGTTGTCGTCAGTGCAGAGGGCAGTACAGGTCTGGTATCAGACGACAAATATCCAGAAGCAGTACAGGATTGGCATATTACATCGATAGGTGATTACAGCAGTAACGGAGATCAGTATGTGGCCCCATGGCCTGTGAGGGATCTGAGATTGTAATCCGACAGCAGACGTTTCAATCACGAAAAGAGTGTGCCAGACACTGTGAGGGTCTCTGCCTCCACATTAACGTTACCAAATTTGAATCCCTGTAAGTAAATACTATTTTTTACCGAGGATAAAAGTTTGTTACCGAGGATAAAAGTGACGAATGGAATTCGAATAGTACCGAATCAATTCCAATGCCTGCTCGTTAAGGTGGAAACGATCCTTTTCCTCAACAAGAATTCCACGATCAGACAAAAGGGCCAGACCCTGAGAGATCGTGCTCTGTTTGGGTTTCTCATCCTGATTCATAGCGGATCCACTCGCGATAATGTTTTCAATCAGCTGGTTTACTTTCTCGATGATGTCGATTGAACGAAGACTCTTTTGAGGATTCTCTTCAAATACCGCTGTGATCAATGGTATCGGCAAAACAGGCATGACGTGCTTTATCGCGGTCAGTAGTTCATCGGCCAGTTCTGCGACGTAAGTAAACCGGTCTGGTTTGTCTAGCTGTCTGAAATCGATATTATTCCTGTTAGTGAAGTCTCTTGCCGACATGGGTATGCCGAAGTTGACGCTGGCATAGCCATATCGCCTCATCTTGTCCTCGGGTGATGCGAAGAGGTTTATTTTAAGAAAGCTGAGAACGTCCATGGCGTGTTGCCATTTGCTCTTTCTGTCGCCAGAGGGATTAGCTGCAGAGATCATATTCATGTCTTCGAGCACATGATCATAGTTGATGCCGATGGGTACAAAGACAATGTCCCTGTCTGACTTTGCGTCCCAGTCCCTTAGCATATAGTCGAGAAACCCGAGCTTGGGTGGGGCAAGGTTCCCATCCTGACTGATCTTACCCTCGAGATAGACTGCCTGGCAGACGCCTTCCTGCGTAGACATGTGGACATATCGTTCAAGTACTTTTCTGTACAACGGATCATTTGAGTCGCGACGCACAAAGAAACCGCCAAGTGCTTTTATCAAAGTCTGAAGCGGAAAGACTCTCGCCCATTCGCCAACGGCGTAAGACAGACTGACCTGATTGGCGGCAAGGTAGGTTACCAGCAGATAGTCCATGTTACTGCGATGGTTCATCACGAACACGACAGTTGCCTCAGAGTCCACCGCATCCAGCTTGTCATTGTCGGCAGCACTTACCTTGACGCGATAAATCAGACGAGAAATCTTCCTTGCGATCCAGTAGCCAACCCGAAAGTAGATTAGCGCATTGAACGCAGGGACGATTTCTCGCGCATAATTGTAGACCCGGGCCTGGAGTTGTTCGCGGGAGATGCCCTTCTTTGAAGCCAGCATCTCAATTTCTTCAATAATCCTGGTGTCATAGATCAATCGATCAATTAGCACCTGGCGTTTAGAGCGTTGAAAAGGTCGTATTTGAATCTGCAGACGTTCATTCAACCTTTCCACTGCCAGGTTAAGCCGTCGCCTGAAGAACCACCTGACACCCGGGAGCAGAATGCTCATCATGATCGCGTAGATACAACCTGTCGCCAATACGACCGCGAACCAGAGCGGGATTTCAATCGTTGCGTCAAGCATTGGTGATTTCCAATGGCTATAGATTCGGCATCGTACAACCAAAGGGTTCTTTGGGTCTAATAATCGATGGGATAAGTAAGCGAAAAGAGCAACCCGGGATCGGAACGATACAAGAGCACCTAAGTAAAGGCTATCCAAGCTAACCCCATCAATCAGTAATTATGTAAACTGTCGCCGCAAGACATAACCTAGTGAAGGAGTATCCGGCATGAACAGATTCACTTTCATCATGTTAGTGATCAGCGTGTTAATCAGCGGTTGCCAGTCCATGTCGGAGGATGAATGTCTGATGGCGAACTGGGAGGCTGTGGGTTATGAAGACGGCAGCAATGGTCTCCCTGCAGGAGATATCGGGCGTCATCGAGAAGCCTGTGCCCGATACAGTGTGGTACCGAATCTTGAAAGATACCAGCGGGGTCGGACCGAGGGGCTGAAAATGTTCTGCCAGCCAACCCGTGGTTTTCTGCATGGACGCAGCGGCGCAGTTTATGGTGGCGTGTGTCCCCGGAATCTGGAAGAAGGATTCCGGGCAGGTTACAAAGACGGGAAGAGGATCGGTGATGGGGAACGACATCTTGCTAATTTGCAAAGTAAACTGGCCGGTCTGGAAAGAAGATATGAAGAGGTGGTGTCGATTCTGGACGATTCTCGGCGAGAAGAGAGGGTCATAAGTGATGAACCCACGCGTGATGAAAGAGCCTTTCTGTTGGGGCGTGCCAAAGATCTCAGGAAGGAAAAGGAACAGCTTGAAGAAAACATTCAACATCTGCGACTGGATATCGAGGATGAATCGATAAGACTCGAAATTATGTTATCCGAGAGTGATTTTCTATAGTGCTTTTCAAACAGATTATCTGTTGCCTTGTATCTACCTAATAGGCTCCTGATTTCTGAGCTGCTCTTAGCAGCGAACAGGTCCATTGTACTTAGGGCTCCTGGACATTCATAAAGAGCACATTCATAAAGAGCACACCGCTCGATCTAAGAAAGGCAGCCTGGCTGTATGTTCAATTTGTTACAGCAAAAACTGTCTCGTTAAAGAAGACCCTGGTTGGCCTGACGCCTATTCGAGAGTCTGATCTGAATTCTGGCGCCATGACAGAAATCGCACCTAAACTGGGTGGTCTGGTTGAGTTTTATCGGAGCCCTGCACGGACAGCCTGGACACCAACCGGGACCAATGTTCCTGACTATCCAAAGCTGGCGCAGTTATGGTGGGCGAATGTTGCCAACGCGGTGAGTGGTGAAGTGACTCCACAGTTGGCGATGGACAGTCTGGCCAACGAGCAGGACAAGGTGCTTGAGCGACTGGAACGTCACGGAGTGCTGGGTGAGTGCGGACCGAAGCTCAACGAGGAAACAGATGCAACCTATTGGCTGGGGCAGCCTGGTTCACCGAAACCCAGGTTGAACGATGAAAAACCCCGGGGTCAGACCGTACCCTATGATGATCTGATTAAGGCATGGCGGGAGGGTCGTGCGAGATAGGTGAGGGATAGTGCTCCTCATTCCTGCTGAATGACCCGGCTTTGCAGTGCAACAAATTCGCGATATGCCCCGTCTTCAATACCAATAAGCTCATCATGAGACCCGCGTTCAGTAATTTCGCCATCTTCCATAAAGAGAATCTGATCAGCCGCGCGGATGGTTGAGAGGCGATGAGCGACGATGATCACAAGCTTGCTTTTACTCGCCTTATGTAAGGTTCGAACCAGCTCGTTTTCAGTTTCCGGATCCAGAGCTGAGGTTGGCTCATCCAGAATCAGAATCGGTACATCACGTATCAATCCTCTTGCGATCGATATTCGCTGCTTCTGCCCGACAGAGAGCTTACTGCCCTTGGTTCCAATATGTGTCTGGTAGCCATCCGGCTGTGCCTCGATGAAATCATTGGCACCGGCAGTCGTTGCAGCTAACCTCATGTCCTCGTCAGTCGCATTGGGATTAGAGCTTTTGATGTTTTCTTCAATGGTGCCCTCTGAGAGAGTGGTCTCCTGAAAAACAAACGCCATCTGGGAACGCAGTGATTTGAGTGAATACCGGTTGATGTCTTTACCATCTATGAGAATCTCACCTGACTCCGGTTTGTGAAACCTGGGAATCAGGTAAGACAACGAGGTCTTGCCTGCGCCGGTTGCACCGACAAGCGCAACCATCTCACCCAGCTTCGCGGTCAGGTTGATATTGTTGAGCACTCTCGTACCATCGGGATAACTGAAACAGACATCTTTAAACTCGATACCCTGTCTGATTTCCAGGTCTTCGGTGGTTTCGTCCTGACCCTCGTCAAGAGGATTTTCCACGGGGAGATCAAGCAGGAGGAAAACACGCCGCATTCCAGCGATGGGTGCCTGCAGATCAAGCCACAACCCACCGAGGCTTCTTGAAGCGGTAAAGATACGAGAATAGAAGACATAGAGCACTACGATATCACCAGGAGTGATGGTTTCATTGATGACAAGGTCGGTCATGACCACCATGGCGTACGCGACAACCCCGCCAAAAAGAAAGATGCCGGTCAGGGTCACCAGCAGTGTTATGCCGTAACCGATAAGATAACCTTTAAACGACTCCTTGCTCGATTGACTGAATCGATCCAGTTCTTTCTGTTGCCCGCCAAGACTCTGTACCGCCAGAATATTTTCAAGGCTCTCTTCCATGGAAGCGGTAGTCGTGGCGCCAAGGTCACGACTTAACTCCCATTGGCGTCTCAATCTCCTCGTGTAAATCAGAAAGACAATAAAGAATAGCGGCAGTCCGGTTGTGCCAATCCAGAAGAGTTCAGGCGCTTCAGGAAAGGATGTGTCCAGCATCAGAAGTACGATGTACAACTGAAACACCGTCTGTATCGGTACAACGATGCTTTTCTCACAGAGGTCGGTAATGGCTGGTGTGTCGTACATGACGCGATAGACAGCATCACCTATCCGCTCGTCCTCAAGCGTCGACATGGGCAGGCACTGGAGTTTCCTGTATACCACTGACCTCAACTTGAAATTGATGAGGTGCGTGATTCGAATCGTCCAGAGGAATTCAAAGTAACCCAGTATGCCGCCAAGGTTGGTTCTGGCCCTGTTGGCCTCGTTCTCGGTTCTGGTGGCGATATCAGTTCCTTCAGCCAGATCTGAGTCGGCAACATCACGTTGTGACCCGGTCGTGCCTGTCTCACCGAAGATGCCGAGTAAAACAATCGTAAAGAAGCCAAACACCACAAGCGTGAGCATGATCGTCAGCGGGGATTTATCAACGAGATAGTTGACCAGTGGCTGGATATAAAAAGGATATTCCGTCATACCTTCGCTGATCGGATTCCCCAGGACAACACTGTCGACGATGATTTTGAATGGCCAGACCAGAATCAGTGGCGGGAAGATTGAGGCAACCACGATCAGCACTTTGACAAGATATCTATAACGGAGGTCCCATGCGTATCTGAGGGACCGCCTGACGACCTCAAGTGCTTCCGAGGTGGACAGGTAGGTTAGTGGGGTAAGTCCGGGTTGCTCGCTGCTATTCAATATTGGCGGTCATCAGTGATTCTTCCAGTTCAACGAATCGTCTGTAACCTCCTCCTTCCTTCTTCAGCAGTGCTTCATGAGATCCAACCTCAGTGATTCTGCCATTCCTGACATAGATGATCTGATCAGCCTGACGGATCGTTGAAAGCCGATGTGTAATTAAAAAGATCACCCGATTGCTGCCCCATTGACTCAGGTTATGCATCACCCTGCTTTCTGTTACGGCATCGAGCGCTGCGGTTGGCTCGTCCAGGATAAGAATGGGTGTATTTTTCAACACTGCCCGTGCAATAGAAAGGCGTTGCCGCTGACCGGTACTTAATCTCGCGCCACGCTCACCTAGTTCTGTGTTGTATCCGAATTTTTGATCGAGGATAAATCCTTCAGCATCTGTGATCCTTGCTGCCTCATAGACCTCTTCATCTGTGGCATCAGATACTGCGTATCGAATATTCTCTTTAATCGATGTGCTGAAGAGGATGTTCTCCTGAAGTGCAATGGCGACATTTGCTCGAAGACTGTTGACGGTGAATTCCTGAATGTTCCTGCCGCCGACGCGGACAATGCCCTCATCAGGATCAAAAAGTCGCAGTAAAAGCATCATCAGGGTACTTTTTCCTGAACCGGTTGGTCCCACGATGGCAGTGACTGCCCCTGGCATTGCCGTCAGGTTGATATCTTGAAGCGTAGGTTGATCTGGCTGATAGCTGAAACTTACATTTTCAAAAACAACCCGAGGGTCGATGTCTTTAAGTTCAATTGCATCTTCAGCATCAGCAACCTCCGGCTCGAGATCCAGCACCTCGAATGCCCGATCAAGCCCGACGGACATCTCCTGAAATCTGCCCCAGCGCAGGATCAGGTTTTCGATGCCGGAATCCCCGAAGCGCCCGATCGCGAAACGAAACGCGCCGAGATTCCACAGCGTAAAACCGATGGAGATCGAGAATATCGTCGCGGTAGAGTAGGTAGGTACGCCGAGAAACGAAAGCAACGCCATATAAGATTCACCGGTCAGGAGGCCAACCGCAAACAGTGTGAAGTTGTAGATCCCGAAACGTGACCATCGCGATCTGGCATCGTGGGCGGCAGAAAATGCTCTTTGCTGCTCCGACTTAAAGCGTTCGAACTCTTCCTTTTCAATAACGTTGGCTTTGACCACTTTAGCACTTGCCACTGAAGTCTGAATGCGTGATGTCAATCGGCTGTTGGTCTCCCTGGCCCATCTGAATCCCATACGCATGGGTGAACTCATTAAACGGCACATTAAGCCCACAGAGATGGTGACACAGATAAGCATACCCACCAGGTTTGGTGCAAAAAGATACAGCATGATGATGGCAAGCATGTACTGAAACAGGTCTCTTGCCGCATCAAGTAACAATTGGATGATGTTTGTTACCATCGCGCTGTCTTGATACACCCGATAAATTGCATCACCAGTTTGAGTAGAGGCATGAAATCGAAGTGACAGGTTTTGCACCTGGCTCATCATTCTGACCCGCAGATTCTGATTGATTCGCTGCCTGACCCACATGTAATAGAATCCCACCGCAAAGGTGGCCGGGGCGAGGATGCATACGACGACAATGATAAATTTAAAGAGCGCTGTTCTGACCGCAACCCGGGACTCTGGCGAGAGTTGTGCAACATCACGAAATTGAGTTGCCTCGAGACTCAAGATTTGACCCAGTCTCTCAGAGAGTGGGTCGGTACCAATCAGGTGGTTATAGTAGATGTCAGTGATCAGACCGAGAAAGATGTACCCCGTCAGCGCAAGGACAATGTAGATAATCGAGAGAGCAGCCAGGTGCTTGATTTCCGGTCGGATGTAAGGCCAGGTTCGTGCGGCAACACTGAATAATCTAAGTGAATGCAGGCGATCCTGTTCGGCACCCTCAACAAGAGGAGAATCCCTTGCCAGATCGACACGAGCATCGCTTATGTACTCAAAATCGCCATAATCTGAATCGCTCATATCTGGATCACTGTACACGTAATCATCCTATACGCATACCCGCGAATAGCGGTCTGGTTACGCGAGAAATAACTATGGTCTCCGGCGCGTAAAAATCGTTATAGTTCATCTCAATCAATCGGCTCACAGCAACAAGGTTCGAAATGGCAGACACAAGCAATCTGAAAAACACCAAAGTCACCCTGAAAACGCGACCTGTCGGTATGCCCACCGACGATGATTTTGAAATTCTGACGGAACCCGTTACTCCGCCGGGTGATGGTGAAATGCTGCTGAAAACGCTCTGGCTCTCCCTTGACCCATACATGAGAGGGCGCATGAGTGATCGTGAATCCTATGCTGCACCGCTCCAGATCGGTGATGTGATTACTGCCGGCGTGGTCAGTGAGGTGATCGAATCCAATGTTGCTGACTTTCCCGTTGGCACTATTGTCAGTGGCATGTATGGATGGCAGTCATATGCCATTGCCAAACCATCAGATCACAGATTGTTCAAGGTCGACCCGGACCTGGCGCCAATATCAACTGCGATCGGCGTGACCGGTATGCCCGGGCAGACTGCCTACTTTGGTTTGCTTCGGGTGGGTAATCCTCAGCCAGGCGAAACCATCGTTGTCTCAGCAGCGTCGGGTGCGGTCGGCGGGGTCGTTGGGCAGATTGCCAAGATCATGGGCTGCAGAGCTATCGGTATCGCCGGCGGCAAGACAAAGTGTGACTGCGTCAGGGACGAGTTTGGGTTTGATGAATGCATCGACTACAAGGCGCCTGACTTCGCGAAACACTTAAGCGATGCCTGTCCCGATGGTGTCGACATCTACTTTGAAAATGTCGGTGGCCCGGTACTTGAAGCAGTAGCCCCTCTTCTGAATGAGGGTGCCCGTGTCCCCATTTGTGGCTTCATATCCGCCTACAATGCAACCAGTGCAGATGATTTCAGAACACCGGAAATGGTATTCGCAGAAATTGAACATCCTCCCTTCAATCGATTCTTTGTCGTTACAGAATGGCTGGAAGAGTTCGAAGAATCCAGCCGTGTTCTGGGACAGTGGATCAAGGAGGGGAAGCTCAAATATCGTGAAACCGTGGTCGAAGGTCTTGAAAATGCACCGAGTGCATTCAGGATGCTGTTTACCGGTGAGAACTTTGGCAAGCTGTTGATTAAGGTGGCTGAAACAACCTAGGTTGTCGGCTGGTGGTTATTTAGGTTGTTCCGATTCGTTGCTAATCCTGCAAACGTGCCTGAACGTCCTCTTCAACCTGATCAAGGTAGGGCCCAAGATCCTGCTTAACGGCCGGGTTTTCGATGAGTGTCGCGAAATGCTGGAAGCAATTTGTGTACTCAGCTTCAAGAACCGGCCAGAGAGGCTGGCAGCTGATCTTCTCAAGAACCCTGAAGGCAGCCCTTTCCCTTGAGAATAAGGAGAGCTCGCAGACGAAACAGATATCTGCGATTGTGAGGTCACCGCCTGCGATAAATCTACTGGTCTTAAGTGCCTGCTCAATCCCCTCAAGATATTTACGGGAAGCGGCCAGCATTTCTTCTTGGACTGTTTCAGTGATGCTTCTGTCGCCAATTGCAAGAAGGTAAATCTGTGAATCCCTGGCGAACAAAAGCGCGGTGTCGAGAAAGCTGTCGATGCGGGATGCTTCTACGGCATTGGTGCCATAGAGTTTCGAGTCATCCACGCCAAGCCGGGCGACCGCTCGCATGATGCTGTTTGATTCAAATATTCCGGTGCTGCCATCGCTGCTGAAGGCGGCGGGCACCGTTCCATAGGGGTGAGCCTTAAGAAAGGCGTTAGTCTTATGTAACTGACCGCTGAATCCGGTTTTTGCTGTTTTTATCTGAGCCTTGTCTGATCGATCTTCATCGGTCAGCGGTCTGGCATCGAAGTCCCATAACCAGTCAGCGAGTTCTGCAGGTTTTGCACCCACCAGCTCAATCGAAACACCATTCAGACGCGCCGTGACGGTTGACTTGAATACCCGTGGGTTCGGCAGGTATGAGAATATTCGGATGTCGGCCATTTGGTCCTGTTAACCTCGTATGTTCTGTCGTTGTGCAGTATTCTAGAATGGAATCACTCATCAATGCAGCCACCTCTTTTTCAACGGTGTTATCTATTGTCGCAGCGCTGGCCTGACTGGGCCGTCGTCTGAGGCCACCGCCTCGATAATCATCCTGGCCACTGGAAAAATAAAATCTCAGTTAGCCTATAATCTCCCAAATTAGAACCGATAGGCTAAATGGTATGTCGATGACGGAACTTGAAATTGTCAGATCTACCAGTGGCTTTTATGACGGTTTCAACAAGATTGTCACGATTTCATCCAAGCTGATTGTTGCGACCCTGGTGATCTGGGCTGCAGTCTTCTCGACCGATGCCGGAGCAATTCTGGAGAATATTAAAATCCGGTCGTTTGCCAGTTTTGGCGCCTGGTACATCTATGTCGCCGCCTTTTATCTGCTGGTCTGCATCGTTCTGGCTGTTTACCCAAAAACAGGAACGGTTAAGTTGGGAAAAGCAGATGACATTCCAGAATTCTCCCGATTTTCCTGGGTTTCGATGATGTTCGGCGCAGGTATTGGCATCGGCATGTTGACCTTTGCCACGGCAGAACCCATCAGTCATTTTGTCAACAACCCGGATACGATCAGAGGATTTTCCCAGCCCGAATCTGAGGGAAACGTGATCAATGCTTTCAAGTGGTCGTTTCTTCACTGGGGTCTGGGTGCCTGGGGCTGCTACAGCCTGAGTGGCATGGCGATGGCTTTCTTCAGTTTCAAATACGATCTGCCACTGACGACACGATCTTCCCTCACCCCTTTGTTTGGTCGTTATCTTAAAGGTGGCCTTGGACATTTTGTTGACATCACGGCAGTCATTGCAACCGTACTCGGTGTAGCGGTCACCATTGGTTTTGGTGTGAGTCAGTTTGCAGCCGGTGTCTATGAGGTAAGCGGTATAAACTGGTTGATCACCGATGAGGGTACGCCGTCAAACGCTGGCATGATTTCTGCCCTCATTATTATCATGCTGGCTTCAACGCTGTCGGCGATGTCTGGCGTAGGCAAGGGGATTAAATGGCTGTCAAACCTCAACATGGTTTTATCTTTTGCCTTGCTGACCTTCTTTCTGATTTTTGGGGCAACTGCAGCAGCGGCTCATTCACTCCTGTTTGGACTCACGGACTATATCGTCAACCTGCCCAGCCTGATTTTCACATACTGGGCGCCAGCGCAGGGTGAACCTGCAGAATCCCTGTATCAGTGGCAGTCCCTCTCCTGGAGCGTATTCTACTGGGCCTGGTGGATCGCCTTCGCACCGTTCGTTGGTCTGTTTCTGGCGCGTATTTCCCGGGGACGCTCGATAAGAGAATATGTAATGGGATCACTCATTGTGCCATCTCTGCTCTGCTTTATCTGGTTTACCTTTGTAGGCGGTACTGCGATAGAGTTCGAATTAAACGGTGCTGCCATGGGCTCCATTATTGGCACCTCCCAGGAATCCCAGTTGTTTGCAACACTCAAGATTATCCTCTCTGGACCAGCACTCACTCTGATGATCGCCATGGTTGTTGTCCTGCTGTTAACTTATTTGGTAACGACGGCGGACTCAGCGGTACTTGTCATTAACACCATCAACTCGGGCGGCGATGAAAGTCAGAAGGGGCGTTTTCATATCATTATCTGGGGAGTCGCATTGACGCTGGTGATTGCGATGTTACTGCTTGCCGGTGGCATGGAGGCGTTAAGGGCATCGATGTTTGTAGCGGCGTTGCCGTTTTCGCTGATTATGGCGCTGATGGGGGTTTCGCTTTTGAAGGTGTTGGTTTTTGATGGGGTGAAGAACCGCGATTTCGTCGATCGCGGATAACAATTCGGTTATTTTTCTTCACATGTTCTATGAAGGTGTATTTTTGCCCCTGCTTGTCTTGTAGTAACCATTGTCCCAGTTCTTGTAGTTATTAGGTAAGCCCCCAACCGCCATGATATCGTCATGAACCTCCCTGGCAATTCTGCCTCCCCGACCAGGGTTTACAATATCCGGATCGACCTGAAATACGCGCAAACTTATCGTCTCTCAGACGAGATTACCTGAGCCGTTCCTGTTAGCTGGTGCTTCATATAAAAGGCTTACCCATAGGCGAGTCCTGTATGGGCTGATGTCACACAGACTTAACCATCCTGGGAGGGGAGATCAAATATCAACGAACCGGTTCGATGGGTGTCGGACACTGAGATTCAGACTCTATAATTTCTGCTGCCCACAAACACAAATCCTCTCGATAGAGCTCGGAATAGACTTGAATCCCGGTCGGCAAACCATCGGAAACGCCTGTCGGTAGAGCTACCGAGGGGATCCCCAAAGCGTTGCCTGGCACAATAAACGGCCAACTATCCTTTAACACGCCGATGCCTTTATCTGGGTCGAGATCGGTATCAATCGGCCACGGCAAGGTCGCCCAGGTAGGGCCGATTGCGACAGTGTATTCCGTTAAGAAGGCAGACCACAGTCTTCTCAAACGCCTGCGTTCAGTCATCGCCTCGTCAAGAGTCAAAGACTGAAGATTGAATACCGCTTGCATTCGTTTCAGGGACGCCATTGTCTCCGGTTTTACGACATCGCCCATGTCTTCCAGGTTTGAACCGTGCATCAATATTTTCCCCCAAATCTCGTACACACGGTCAAGTTCTGGTGCGTCCACCACGTCTACCGACCATCCTCTGTTCGCCAGGACTTCTCCCGCCCTCTCGATTTCACTCTTGATCGCCGGAGGGATTTGGTAGCCGGCCATTTCCGTCACCAGGGCCGCTTTGGGAGATTTCGGAATGATTCCCTCCAGTGGAACATCGACTGATTGTGGATCGTCTATATGTCGGCCTGCCAGAACGGAAAGCCCAACCCTTAAATCATTAACGGATCGCGCCATCGGTCCATCGGTAAGAAATGTACCAGCCACGCCCATATCAACCGGCTCCATCGAAAATACACAAGGCACTCGGCCTATGGATGGTTTCAAGGCCGCAATCCCACAACAGTATGCGGGATTACGTAACGATCCGCCGATGTCATTTCCCAGTCCAAAGGGTGTCATTCCCGTCGCGAGCGCCGCAGCCTCTCCACCACTCGACCCTCCCGGTGTTAAATCTCGATTCCAGGGGTTTAAAGTTCTCCCTCGCAATGGATTGTCCGTGTCGAGACGCGCTCCCATCTCAGGCAGGTTGGTCCTTCCAATGGGAATTGCACCAGCCGCAATCATCCGATCAACAATTGGCGCGTTCTGGCCTGGCATCGCCTCGGCCATTGCTGGCAAACCCTGAGTGGTGGGCGTACCCAGCAAATCGATGTTCTCTTTAACCGTGAAAGGAACCCCATGAAAAAGTCGCTGTCTGTCGTTCTGAGAAGCGTTATCTGCAAGGGCCGCCTGTTCAAGTGCTGACTCACCAAGCGTCAACGTAACCGCGTTAACATACGGGTTAACTTCCTCCATTCGATTAAGGTGGGCCTCGACCACCTCTTTGCTCGAGACTTGCCCTTCGCGAATCAACTCGGCTAGTTCCGTTGCCGTCCTTTCACACAGTGAATCCATATTCTTTCTCCCTTAAAGGCACGCGATCCTGGGGATCGAAGCAAAGCCTAATTTAATTACCTTTTAGTTTACATCCATCCTAACTTTCGGTGAGCCCACGGAGCATTCCAGACCTTAGTCATAGACTCCATTAAGTCATCTTGATTAACTTTTACGGCGTACAGGTAATCCGTATTGGTTGACTTATTTGTCGGCGGAATCGGGCCTCCCTCACCGCTGTGCGTCGCATGAAAAGTCGCAAAAAACAGCGCACATCAGTTAGCCTCATCCCAAGCCCTTCTCACAAGCCTCAATAATTGCGTTGCCACTTGATAACCAGACATAACGCTTCCTTTCCTTGTTTTTATTTACGAGTTAACTTTCCCGATTTTGCAGCTTGATCATTCGATCAATCAGCTCATCCTCAAAACATCGCGGCATCTCGTGCCCCGCCTTATCTAGAGCCATCAACTCTGACCCGGGAATGACCTCAGCGAGACTGACTCCATGAGGATACGGCAGAATCGGGTCTTCCGTACCGTGAACAACCAGAGTTGGTGTATGAGTCTCGCTAAGCATCGGTCTTCGATCAGAGGGCGACGAGTTATTGATGGCCAACGTGTGGTTCATCGCAGCGGATAGATCAGTTGCCTGGTCAACCTCAACCGTCGCGATTTCTCTTTGAGCGACCGCATCGAATTCTTCCGCGCTACCTGAGAGCATGCGGAACTGCTCAATTTTACGGTCGATCATTTCCTCTCGTGATGCTGGGGGAGAGGTCAAAAGACTCATCGATTTCTCCATCCAGGCTGGATCAGGACCGGGTAAATCAGCCGCACTTAACCCTTCTTCAGTGGCACCCGCGGACAATGGAGAAGACATGATAATAGTCGCGGACTTTAGACGAGATTCATGCTGTAGCATTAAAGTCTGGAGAATCATCCCGCCCATGGAAGCCCCCGCAACATGAGCCTGATCCATCCCATACGCATCCATCACAGCCACCGCATCTCTGGCCATATCATCTAAGGTATACGGATGATCGGTATAGTCCACACAGGTCGTCTTACCCGTATCTCGGTTGTCGTATCGAACAACAAAGCAACCACGATCAACAAGTTTCTCAATAAAACGCTCAGGCCAATATACTCCGGGAGCTGTGGCACCCATAATGAGGAGAAGCGGAACACCCTGTGAGTCACCAAATAACTCAGTCCTTGTGACAACTTCATTTGCCTCAACCATTTTGTCTGGCATTAAAAGCCTCCACAGTTATTGTTTAAATTCTGATCGAGCCATATTACCAGGTATCTATCCACCCTCGTCGCTTACCAGTTCTCGCCTGAGTTGGCGGCAGTGAGTGACCTGCTTCGCTCTATTCGAGCCATTGTGAACTTAGTAAAGTACATGTTACAAGGCGCAAATGGCAAAGAAGTGATTGTCATAACAGCCGTCTCAAGCAGCAGCTTGCTGATTCACATCTAAGTCTTGCACTATGAACCCGAGAAAGGTACAAACCTGCAATTAGCAGACTAGGCTGTAGTAACCATATGCAGAAAAAGGTCTCTTATAGTGCCTCTGATATGTAGTGCCAGTGGTTCCATATGGGCTGACTTCACACAGACGCACAAGCCAATAACTAAATAATATAAGGAAAAATTATGAAATATATAAAGAATATAATTTTGTCAGTGCTCTTGGTTTTTACTTCTTTTGGGGTCTTAGCAACACCTGGATTAGGCGTTATAACTATAACAACCGATGACCCTGTTAAGTATATGGAGTGGATAACTAATGCGGTCCCTGTTTTTAAGGAAGCATGGGGAGATAATGTCGGTGCTTTTGGAATCTGTGCACCTTCCTCGGGAGCTCAGAAAATGGGTGAGCATTTTATCTGGAATGTTTCGCCATCTCTTTCAGTAAGCTACGCATCTTCAAATGATGTTTATGAACATGAGCCATCGGTTAGAGAAATACAAAAAATAGCGAGTTCGAGAACTGTAGAGAGAACGGATACTTGGGGAATAATAAAGAATACTGTGAGAGTTTATGGGGCAGGTGAAACCACTGCCCAATACAACTTTATGTCTACACCTGATAGTACTCCAGATTATCTAAAGGCCATAGAAGCTATGCAAGCGGCAGCTGCTGAGAATGGATTTGGTGATATCGAAGTTGCTTTATTTGAAGCTGCAGGTGCTGGAGATAGAGCAGGGATGGTTATAGCCAGTGTACAAGCTCCAAATCTAGCAAGGCTAGGAGCCTTTATGGATGCAAGGTGGTCTTCATGGATGGCTGAGTCCATGAAATCATTTCCTACACTGAGAACTCCCGAACATGAATGGGTTCAAACTTGTACTACCCTTTATTCTAATGATGGTTAAATGAGGTAAATTTTATGGCGCCGACTTCACATACCGGTTTTGAAATCTGAAGAGTAGATAAGGCTACCGGGGGGGGTAAGCAGCACCCGGAATGCTGAGCCCACAAGGCGCCAGATTTGAGCTTATTGAGCAATAGGAACATTGTGCTATGAGTAGATCTTTACCAAAACTGCCAGGAAAACTGGGAAACCCGAATCTCACCCTCGCTACCGACCCGCGCCTGGCTGCGGTTTTCGCGGAAGGCGGCATCGTCGATGACTTTCCCCTCGGTGCCGATGCTTCCTACCAGGAAATTGTCGACCATATCGGTGAAATGGAGGCAGAGCTGGATCCCTTCTATCAAGAGATGTTCGGTGCGCTTCCACCCGTCACTGGCATCAGTCGGCACACGGAGGTGATTGAAGGCGTCGATGGCAACGAGATCAGCCTCTTCATTCACCAGCCAGCAGGGCGGGATGGCCCGCTGCCTGGCATCGTACATACCCATGGCGGGGGTATGGTTCTGTGCGCTGCTGCTGATATTGAGTATGTCAGGTGGCGTGATGAACTGGCCGCGACTGGGCTGTGCGTGGTTGGTGTCGAATTCCGCAACGGTGGGGGTAAGCTTGGCAACCATCCATTCCCGGCTGGTCTCAACGATTGTGCCAGCGGAACCCAGTGGACGCATCAAAACAGGGGTGTGCTTGGTATCTCCAGGATAGTCGTTTCGGGTGAATCAGGTGGCGGTAACCTGTGTCTTGCCACCGCACTCAAGGCCAGGCAGGAGGGATGGATCGATCAGATCGACGGCGTTTACTCGTGCTGCCCCTATATTTCGGGGACTTACAATCCTGCGCCATCGGAGTTGATGTCCCTATTCGAGAATGAAGATTATCTATTGGAATCCGAGTCTACGCAATTGTTGTGCAAGGCTTACGATCCAGACGGTGAGCAGGCAAATAATCCACTCGCCTGGCCTTATCAGGCATCGCAGGATGATCTGGCGGGCTTGCCACCCCACACCATCTCGGTAAATGAACTGGATCCACTACGGGATGAAGGGCTCATTTATGCACGCAAACTGGCGGCTGCTGGGGTGTCCGTCATCAGCCGCACCGTTAACGGCACCTGTCACGGTGGCGACACCGATTGCCTGGCCGTGATACCCGATATATATTACTCGACGATCCGCGATGTACACAGCTTCGCTGCGTCGTTGTGAACTTGGACGTCAATGAGCACGCTTAGATCCTCGTTCATCGCCGTAGTTTGCCTTACATTCGCGGCAAGTGGATGGGCGGGCGAACTCAGCGGAACCTCGCTAAGCAAAAAGGAAGTTTCGCTCCCCGACGGCAACGTTAACATCGTCATCGCCGGGTTCAGCCGGGATTCTGGTAAGTCCGCTGAAGAATGGCGACAGGCATTATCCGACATCGAACCGAGTGTTAGCATCTATACGATGGTCGATCTAAAAGAAGCGCCCCGCTTCGTTCGCGGCATGATCGTCCGTTCACTCCGAGGCGATACGCCCGAGGAGGCTCACGATACGTTCCTCATCGTCACCGACAGCTCTCCCGCGTGGCGGCACGCTGCCCGGGTTGACGACGAATCACAGGTCTACGTACTCAAACTAGCCCCCGGCGGTGAGGTCTGTAAACGACTCGTGGGCCCGGTATCCGACACCGCAATCAATTTGCTGCTTAAGGCAGATTGCCGGCCTCAGGAGTGAATACCCACGCCAACATAATCGGTGGTCTGGTTTTCGCAGCTGCATTGACTGCGATTATCGCGATCACAGGTTCGCGCCTGGCAAGCTTCGAGATCGTTGGTCCGACCATCGCGTTTCAATATCCTTGGCGCCTAGCTGAATCTACCCACGTGGCGCAACTGACGGCATGGCTTGGATACGCTATGCACAATCTCTACGTGTGGTTCGTGCTCGCATGGACGCAACGCCAGAAGCCGTCCTTCGATGCAAAGTTGCGTGGGTTCAACTGGGCTCTCCTCGTCGGGAACGCTGTATTCATACTGCTACACATCTTGCAGACGCAACTTTTCTACGATGGGCTCGCGCAGGACGTACCCGAAGCCACTGCGCTCGGTTCGGTTGCGCTGATGCTCATGGTGATCCTCGTTCTGGAAGCGCCACGGCGCGGCCTCTTTTTCGGTAGGGCGCGCCTCGACCGGCGTCTGACTCGGACCCTGCGCAAGTATCACGGGTACCTCTTTTCATGGGCCATTATCTACACATTTTGGTACCACCCGACTGAGGTAACTCAGGGGCACCTCATCGGTTTCTTCTACATGTTCATGCTGCTGTGGCAGTCGGTGTTGATCTTTAACCGCGCGCACATCAATCGCTGGTGGACGCTCGCTCTGGAAATAGCGGTGATCCCGCACGCGATCTTGGTAGCAATTGCGCAACCGGAGGCCCCGTGGCGAATGTTCGGGTTTGGATTCGCTGCCATCTTTATTGTCACTCAGCTTCATGGGCTCGGATTCAACCGCACGACGCGCAGTGTATTCGCAGCGATATTCGTCGTCGCTCTCTTACTGGCTTACGGCGTGTTCGGCGACATCGGGTCAATCCACGAAATATTGCGGATTCCCGTGGCGGAATTTCTTGTTGCGGGTTTAATCTATGGCGTCCTGTTGGCGGCGTTCCGGGTTCGCGGTCCGGCCAGGAGTGCGTGACCCAAGGCCAGTCTCGGCTAAGATATTCTCTTTAAAGATGAAAAGTTAAGTGGCGCACCTGACATGACCCATCCTAATAAAGACTGACCATACTCCTTATTATACCTAACCTATTGAATAAGAATGTTTATTCTATTACCTAAATAGAGAATTAAAGGCCCATATGTATACGATTATGTATACGCTAACTTCCACATCAGACCCTACGCAGGAGACCATAGGGGGTATGGGTGCATATATAGATATGCTCAGATAGATCTGCTCAGACCTTTTGAGCTTTTGGAAGTTTGTAAACTCTCCGGCATTTCAAACTGCAATTGGCACTAGAAATCAGCCCCCTCAGTGCCTTTCTGAATCCTAGTCCTGGTCGACTGGTAGGATATTGGTAGGGTTTGAAGTTGTGGATCTCGGCAGGCCTCTATATATCCCCAGAGGCCGATCTCATCATTGGCACCTATCGGGATGGCATAGGGTATTTCACCCTGCTGGAGGTACTGGTTCAAAATGTCTTCGACAAGGCGATCCAGTTCTTTAAAATCCGCTCCGGTAACAAAACTGATGTTGGCGCCAACCAGTTCATCAAGCAGCAGATTCCCATCAGGATGCTCACTGCTTTTTCCCCTTAAAATTAGATGAGAGCGAAGCCCCAGCTGACTGGCAACAATGGCTGTTGCGCGACAGTGATTGGATTGGACTGCGCCAGAGGTTATGAGAGTGGTAGCGCCTTCCTGCAACGCCTGAGCTACACTGAATTCCAGTTTTCTCAGTTTGTTACCAGAAGCTGCGGTGTCTGTAAGATCATCTCGTTTCATCCAGATAGTTGGTACCTCGTGTTTCTCACTAAAACGACGCAGAGGAACAAGAGGGGTTGGCAATCTTGCCAAATTTAATCTTGGCGGAGTGATAGGGTCCATAACATCAGATGATTAAAACGAAGTCAGGATGTTAAAGCTAAGTTGGTTGTAATACAAAAAGGAAAAGAGGTGGGACTGGGCCTAGACAGCAATGTTAATGTACGCAATCAATTATCAACCAAATACCGGTTGGAGGAGAGTTGAA